>WNGJ01000098.1_pt1 | contig 65890 bp, 78 predicted proteins | sample 5400611 | NCBI WGS metagenome assembly WNGJ01 (sample SAMN13153375, study PRJNA577476) | soil metagenome | isolation source: 40 cm soil or saprolite under Garry oak tree replicate 1 | place: USA:California | collected 2016-06-15 | reverse complement strand
ATTCTTAAATAGTGCCGCCCGTATGCTTCGGCCGTCACCCTGTGACACCCTTTTGAACGGGAGTGTTCAGATGTCAACGGTTTCCAGAGAAGTCGAGACCGGCACGACGACGCTCGGGCTCGTTTGCAAGGACGGCGTCGTCCTCGCGGCGGACCGGCGTGCGACGGCCGGGACCCTCATCGCGCACAAGCGCACGAAGAAAGTGTACCGGCTCGACGAGAACCTCGGCCTGACGACCGCAGGACTCGTCGGCGATCTGCAGGTCCTCGCGCGGTACATCACCGCGGAGGTCGAGCTCTACAAGCTCAAGCGGGGCATTACGATGCCCGTCGAGGCCTGCGCGACGTTGACGGCGAACATCCTCAGCGGCAGCCGGTTCTACCCGTACTGGGTGCAACTCGTGATCGGCGGCTGGGACCGGACGGGCGGACACGTATTTTCGCTCGACGCGGCCGGCGGTTCCCTCCCGGACAAGTTCGTTTCGAGCGGGTCCGGCAGCCCCTACGTGTACGGTGTGCTCGAGGACCACTTCAAGGACGACATGTCGACGGAGGACGGCGCGAACCTCGCGATCCGGGCCGTCACGGCGGCGATGAAGCGCGACGCGGTCTCCGGCGAAGGGATCGACGTCGCGATCATCACCAAAGACGGATTCAAGATGCTCGACGACAAGGAAGTCGAGAAGCGCAAGTCAAGCATGAAACTGACCTGAGTCCGCAAGCGACATCAGGCCAACGAGACGTCCGATGACCATTGAGGACATTCTGAACGACGCGCGAAGCGTCGTGAAGAAAGTGGTCCCCGACCACGTGGAAATCACGCAAGTCGACTTCGAAGGCCCCACGATCGTGATCTACACGAAGAACATGGAGGTCTTCGCGGAGTCGAACGACCTGGTCCGCCAGATCGCGCAGCAGCTACGCCGCCGCATCGTCGTGCGCCCGGATCCGTCTCTCCTGGCATCCCAGCAGGACGCGGAGAAAATCATCCGTGAGGTCATACCGCCGGAAGCGCAGATCACCGGCGTCTACTTCGAGACGGAGACGGGCGAGGTCACGATCGAGGCGCTCGCGCCCGGCATGGTGATCGGCCGCCACGGGTCCGTCCTGAACGAGATCAAGAAGCGGATCGGATGGGCGCCGAAAGTCGTCCGCACACCACCGATTCCCTCGAAGACGGTCGAGGAGATTCGTCAGTACCTCCGGACGATCAACGACGAGCGCCAGGCGTTCCTGAAGCAGGTTGGCCGGCGGCTCGCGAGAGAGGTCCCGATGGGCGAGAACTACGTCCGGATTACGGCCCTCGGCGGGTTCCGCCAGGTGGGGCGGTCCTGCGCACTCCTCAGCACGCGGGAGTCGAAGGTCCTCATCGATTGCGGCGTCCTCATCTCGGAGGATAATGGCTCGCCCTATCTCAATGCGCCGGAGGTGATGCCCCTCGGCTCGATCGACGCGGTTGTGATCACGCACGCCCATCTCGACCACTCGGGGCTCGTGCCAGCCCTCTACAAATACGAATACGAAGGGCCCATCTACACGACACCCCCGACGCGGGACCTGATGTCGCTCCTCCAGCTCGACTTCATTAAAGTCGCGATGGGCGAGGCGCGGAAGTCCCCCTACGATTCGAGCAATGTCCGCAAGGCCGTCGCGAACACGATTCCCCTCAAGTACGGCGAGACGACGGACATCGCCCCGGACGTCCGGTTGACGTTCCAGAACGCCGGGCACATCCTCGGCTCCGCGGTCGCGCACTTCCACATCGGGGACGGCCTGTACAACGTCGCGATGTCGGGCGACATCAAGTTTGAGAAGACGTGGCTCTTCAACCCGGCCGTCAACAAATTCCCGCGTCTCGAGACGCTCGTCCTCGAGTCGACGTACGGCGGCTACCACGACATCCAGCCGTCCCGGCACGAGGCGGCGCAGCAGCTGAAGGAGGTCGCCCGCCGTGTCCTGAGTCGCGGGGGCAAGGTCTTGGTCCCCGTCTTCGCGGTCGGGCGTTCCCAGGAGGTCATGCTCGTCCTGGAGGACGCGATGCGGAGCCACCAGATCCCGGAGGTCCCAATCTATCTGGACGGCATGATCTGGGAGGCGACCGCGATCCACACGGCGTACCCGGAGTACCTGAACAGCCAACTCCGGACGCAGATCTTCCAGACGGGGGAGAACCCGTTCCTCTCGCCGATGTTCAAGCGCGTCGAGACGTCGGACATGCGGTCGAACATTTGCGACGACGTCGAGCCGTGCATCGTGCTCGCGACGTCCGGCATGATGTCGGGCGGCCCCGTCCTGGAGTACTTCAAATCGTGGGCGGACAATCCGCTCCACGCCCTCCTGTTTGTCGGATTCCAGTCCGAAGGCTCGCTCGGCCGGCGGATCCAGCGGGAGGCGCGCGAGATCACGCTGACGGATCGGGGGCAGCCGCTCACCCTCCCGATCAAGCTGGACGTCGAGACGATCGATGGGTTTTCGGGCCACTCGGATCGGCTGCAGCTCCTGAACTACGTCGGCACGATGGAGCCGCGACCCGAGCGCGTCATCGTGAACCACGGTGAGGAGTTCAAATGCTCCGACCTGGCGTCGGGGCTGTACAAGAAGTTCGGCCTCGAGACCCGGGCGCCGATGAACCTCGAGACGATCCGGCTCAAGTGAGGCCGATGTCCGCCCGCGTGTCGGGGCCCGCCCCCGCTTGGAGGCGCTGGATCCCCGGCAGCACGGTCATCTTGTTCTTGCTCCTCTCGGGCGTCCTGTGGATGGCATCCATCGCCGCAGACGCCATCGGTCAGGCGGTCCTCGTGGTCGTGTTCCTCGCGGTCGCCGCCTTCGTCCCGCTCGCCTGGCTCGGCGAGCGCATCCGGGATCGGCCGTTGTGGGCGTTGCGAGTACGCGACGATCCGGAGACCGTCACCTCCGCGGTGCGGGACGCGTTGCGCGACCGACTCCCGACGCAGGTCGCTGCCAAGGACGGCCCTGAGGGACTCTTCCGTCGATGTGAGACGCTGCTCCGGGTCGACGATCCGGGCTGCTGGATCGGGGTCCAGAGGTCGGGCGATCAGAGCGGGACAACGGTCCTCCTCCTTCCGCGGTCTCGGGATCGCCGATCGATCGACGCGCTCCGCGCCCGGATCCACTCTCGCCTGGAGAGCGGCTGAGAGAAAGCAAACCTTTTTTGTGCTAGCGAGCAGGCATGGCAAAGCTAGTCGGCTCGTGCCTCAGGCTGGCGACGCTGCTTTTCCGACCAATCAAGTAACAGCTTCGCGGTCAATCCCACGATTTTTCCATTCGCAGAAAGTTCCCTGAGAACCGAGAGGGTGTCGTGCGGTTCCATATCGAGGGTGAAAGTTGCTGCTGCAAGCTGTACCCACCGCAGGTTGTGATGCAGTAGATGGAGCATTGCCTGACGACCCTCTTCACCCCCGGTATTGAGGGTCCGCTGAATCCGACCGAGCTGGGCGAGTTGTGCGTCAGCAACCTTGCGGTCGCCATTTTCAAGAGCCGTTCCCCGGAGGGTTGCGGCTTCAACGAACTTGGTGACGAGCTCGTCAACGCTCCTCCCTCTGCGTGTCGGCGGCCTCTCGTCTGTCATCCCAAAAACCCTACGGAACGGCACGGACCGAGACACGAATACCCACGTGAGCATAAATCATGCCTGACCCCTTTTCTGTACCTGCTCGCAGGCAAAGCAAACCTTTTGTGGACCGCCGCGATGGGCGGCCGTGCGTCGCCCCTTCTACGACAAGGTCGAGGACCTCGTGACGCCAGAAGCGTTCGACGCGCAGGTCGACTCGGCGATTGCCGAGTGGGCGGGTCTGCTGGACCGCGACACGGCGGCCATGGTCGTCGTCGAGCGGCTGGGGCGGAGCGTGGCGTCGTTCGCCCGCATCGCGGATCTCGAGGAGGGCACGGAGGCCAATCTCCGCGCCACGGTCGTCGGCATCTCGCCAGTCCGCACGTTCACCCGCCAGGACGGCACCCCGGGTCGGGTGGCGAACCTCGAGCTGCGGGACGAGAGCGGATTCTGCCGCTTCGCCCTCTGGGACGACGACGTCGGGCTCGTGGACCGCGGGAAGGTCGCCGTCGGCGCCACGGTCCGCGCCCTCGACTGCTACGTCAAGCGGACGAACTTCGGACTCGACGTATCCCGTGGCAAGTTCGGCGCGCTCGTCGTGGAGGCACCCTGAATGGACGGACCGGCGGACGGCTGGTCGTACGCGAACAACTGGCACATCGCCGTCTTCTTCCTGGCCCTGGCGATGATGCTGCTTGGGATCGGCTCTCTCGCGGTGGCCGCCTTCGGCGACACCGCCGGGATGGCGGGTCTCTCGCTCCTCGCGATTGCGTCGTTCCTCCTGGTCTTCTCGGTCCTCGTCTTCCTGCCGCGACTCGTGCGACGCGGCTCGGTGAGCTTCAGTTTGTTTTCTCGTCGCTCGATGGCGGATGCGCAGAAGGCCGTCGAGCAGGCGATCGAGGCGCTGGGGAAGGCGCCTCGCGTGGAGGTGGCGCGGTCGCGGTCGAACCACCCGCCACGGCTCGTCACCGCCGACGGGATCGTGACCCGGTTTCGAATCGAAGCATCCCGCGTCGGGCCGGGACCCGTGGAGGGAGGCTTCTGGACCGAGATCGTCCAGAGTCTCGCGTCGACGGACGCGGACAGAGCCAGGCTGTTGCGGGAACGGATCAACGAGCGGCTCGCTAGCGTCGAGGAGTGAACCTCACATCCCCATGCCGGGCATCCCGCCCATGCCGCCCATTCCGCCGCCGTGGCCGTGTTCGCCGCCTCCCGGCGGAGGCGGCGGCGACTTCTTCGAGGCGATGATGTCGTCGATGCGGAGGATCATGCTGGCGACTTCCGCGGCGGACTCAATCTCCTGGGTCTTCACGCGGAGCGGCTCGACGACGTTCGCCTTGAGCATGTCGAGCGGCTCCCCCGTCATGACGTTCACGCCCATCGACTTGCCGCCTTTCTTCCCATGTTCCGCGCGGAGTTTGATGAGCACGTCGATCGGATCGAGGCCCGCGTTCTCGCCGAGGGTCCTCGGGATCACGTCGAGTGCGTGCGCGAACGCTTCGATCGCCAACTGCTCCCGGCCCCCGATTGTCGCGGCGTAGTCCTTCAACCCGAGGGACAATTCGACCTCGGCGGATCCGCCGCCGGCAATCGCCTTGCCATCCTCAATCGCCGCGGCGACGACGCGCAGGGCGTCGTGGAGGATTCGCTCGACCTCGTCGACGACGTGTTCCGTGCCGCCTCGAACCAGGATCGACACCGCGCGGGCCTTCTTGTTCCCCGTGACGAACGTCATGTCGTCCGTCCCGATCTTCCGCTCCTCGACAAGGTCCGCCTTGCCGAGCTCCTTGGGCGAGAGGTCGTCCAGGTTCGTGACCGAGCGCGCGCCCGTGGCCTTCGCGAGCTTCTTCATGTCGCTCTCCTTGACGCGACGCACGGCGTAGATGCCCTCCTTCGCGAGGTAGTGCTGCGCGACGTCGTCGATGCCCTTCTGGCAGAGCACGACGTTCGCACCGGACGCCTTGATCTTGTCGACCATCGTCTTGAGGCTCTTCTCTTCCTCGTTCAGGAACAGCTGAAGCTTACCGGGATCGCGGATCCGGATCTCTTCGTTCACCTCGGTCTTCTTGACCTCGAGGGCCCGGTTGATGAGCGCGATCTTCGCGTCCCGGACGAACTTCGGCATCCGCGGATGCACCCGTTCCTTGTCAAGGACGACGCCGTCGATCAGCGCGGTGTCGGTCAGATTCCCGCCGTGTTTCTTCTGCACGAGGATGTTGTCCACGTCGGCGCGTACTTCCCCGGCGATTTCCTCGACAATCGACTGAACCGCGTCCACGGCGATGCCGGCGAGGAAGTCCGCGTTCCCGCCGACGCTGCGGCCGGACATCGCGGTTCGGGCGATCGAACGCAAGGTCGTCTTGTCGTCCCGCTTCACTGCGAACGCGAGCTGGTTAAGCCGGCGGACCGCCTCGGCGGCGGCCATCCGATAGCCGTTCACGATGATCGTCGGGTGGACCTCCGACTCGATCAAGCTCTCTGCGGCCTTCAACAGCTCCCCGGCGAGGATGACGGCGCTTGTCGTCCCGTCTCCGACCTCGTCGTCCTGGGTCTTGGCCACCTCGACGAGCATCTTGGCCGTCGGGTGTTCGATCTCGATCTCCTTGAGGATCGTCACCCCGTCGTTCGTGATCGTCACATCTCCGAGGGAGTCGACGAGCATCTTGTCCATGCCTTTCGGGCCCAGCGTCGACTTGACCGCATCGGCGACCGCGCGGGCGGCGGCGATGTTGTTCGACACCGCGCCTTTGCCCTTCTCTCGCTCCGTCCCTTCCTTCAGGATAATAATCGGCTGACCCGTCATCATTGAAATTCCCGTCGGTCTATGCGAGGGCTTCTATATGAGCGTTGGCACTCCCCGCGACGCCGTGCTTGCGGCCCAACCGAGCATCCGGTTTGTGCCCTGAAGTTTAAGTGCAACGACCCCGTGAGGAGGTTCGAAGGTGCCCGTCATGTCGGACAAGCCGATTCATGTCACCGATGCCGAATTCGAGAAGGCGATCAAGGACCATCCGTACGTCGTCGTCGATTTCTGGGCGGAGTGGTGCGCGCCGTGCCGCGCGATCGAGCCCATCGTCGAGGACCTCGCGAAGCGCTACGCGGAGAAGGTGACGTTCGTCAAGGTCAACACGGACGAGAACCCGATGACGCCGCAGCGGTTCATGGTGATGGGCATCCCGACCATCCTTTTCTTCAAGGACGGGAAGCTCGTCGACCAGGTCGTCGGCGCGATGCCCCGAGGACCGTTCGAGGAACGTGTCAAAAAGCACCTCGCGTGACGACAGCTAGAAATAGGCATCCGTTCCTTCGAGGACGAACAGACCATGGGCAGCCTCATCGAGATGCTCGCGAGCAAGAAGAAAGCCCCCTTGGCCGCGCCGGAGTCGACCGTGATCCTGCCGGTGCTTCACAAAGAACACGAGGGCTCGTGCGGCGAGAGCTGCGGCTGCGCGGACGGCGGTGCGGAAGGCGGCTGCTGCGGCGGCTGAGCCAGCGCCCGGGACGCGTTCCGACAATTGAGAATCAGTGCGGATAATCGTCTCGCCCCGCTTATATACCGTCGACCGCCTCGATTCCTCCATAGAGGAGGAAGCGAACATGGACCCCCTTGAAGCGTCGAGACTCGTGACGGACGAGTATTCGGCGAAGATCCTCGTGGCGACTTTCAAAAAGGCGAAGTCGGCCATCGATCTCAGCCGTGAATACGGCATCCCGATCGCGGCGTGCTACCGTCGCATCCACGCCCTCGAACGCGCGGGCCTCATCCGATGCACGGAGCGGGCGTTGACGCAGAAGGGCAAGCGCATCTCCCTCTACATGTCCCAGCTCAAGAACGCGTACATCTTCTTCGAGAACGGCCGACTGCGCGTCCGATTCCAGCTCGCAACCGGCATCACGAGGGACTTCGGCGGCGACTGGAAGGCCGTGGATGTCGTCGAGCCGATCGTGCCAACCCTATAACCCCTCCTCCACAACCCACAGGCAGGACCGAGAACCCCTCGGCCTGCCTCTTTTATTCCGTCTTCGGGGCGGGGCGCTTTCTGGCCCGCGGAACGCCATGTCTGCAGGCTTTGACAAACGCCGCCAGGTCCCCATCTGTCTGACGCGCAATCGAGCGTTTCAGAATTGAGACCGTTGACAAATTTCTCTTATACGGCGGGCCGAAATCGCCCAGGTCACAATGGACCGGGAACGCATGAAGTACCTGTTCAAAGAGGTCCTCGGCGTCGACGTCGACGAGGTCGTGAGGAAGGTCGTCGCGACGATCGCGGTCGAGCGCGCGAAGCAGGCGCAGAAGAACACGCAGGAATGGAAGCGGTACATGGAAGCGGAAGGCGGGATCGTCATCCTCCCTTCGAACGTCACCCAGTTGGGGCGGAAGGAACCGGGGAAGTGAGCGGGCCGCGAGCGCGGCAGGCGTCGGAGCCGGCAATCCGCGCGCGGTCGGATATCCTTTAAATTGGTCCTATGAATATGGGGCCCGATGTCGGGATTCGCCGGGAGGGACATCCTGTCGATCCGCGACCTCTCGCGGGCGGACATCCAGCTCGTCCTGCGCACCGCGCGCAAGATGGTGCCGATCGCCACCGGTGAGAAACGGTCGCGGTCCCTCGACGGCAAGATTCTCTCGACCCTGTTCTATGAGCCTTCCACCCGCACGCGGCTCTCGTTCGAGAGTGCGATGGCCCGCCTCGGCGGCCGCGTCGTCGGGTTCAGCGGCGCCGAGGGAACGTCGGTCCAGAAGGGCGAGACCCTCGCCGACACGATCCGGATGGTCGAGGCGTACAGCGACGCGATCGTCCTCCGCCACCCGCACGAGGGCGCGGCGCGCCTCGCGGCCGAGTTCACGGACAAACCGGTGATCAACGCGGGCGACGGCGCGGGCCAACATCCGACCCAGACGCTCCTGGACCTGTACACGATCTGGGACGAGAAAGGCGCGTTCGAGGGCCAGAGCGTCGCGCTCCTCGGCGACCTGAAGTACGGCCGCACGGTCCATTCGCTCACCTACGCCCTCGCCGAGCTCGGCTCGCAGCTCATCTTCGTGAGCCCGCCGACGCTCGAGATGCCGCGGGAGATCCTCGAACACATGAAATCGGAAGGCCTGTCGTTCCGGGTCGCGCACCGACTCGAGGACGTGATCCGAGAAATCGACGTGCTGTACGTCACCCGAATCCAGAAGGAGCGGTTCCCCGATCCACAGGAATACGAGGAGGTCGCGGGGTCGTACCGCATCGATGCGGGCATGCTCCGTGACGCCAAACGCGATCTCATCATCCTGCATCCGCTCCCGCGGACCACGGAGATTGACCCGGAGGTCGATCGGACGAAGCACGCGGTGTACTTCAAACAAGCCTTCAACGGGGTGCCCGTGCGGATGGCCCTCCTCGACCTCATCCTCGGAGGCCGTGAGTGAGGGAGCTCCGCGTCACCCCGATCAAGAATGGGACCGTGATCGATCACATCCCCGCGGGGAGGGCCTTGAAGGTCCTGAAGATCCTCGGGATTGGCGATGCTGTCACGTCCACCGTGACGGTGGCGATGCACGTGCCGAGCCAGGCGATGGGGTGGAAGGACATCGTGAAGGTCGAGGACCGCGAGCTCGGACCCCGGGAGATTGACAAGATCGCCCTCATCGCGCCGTCCGCCACCGTGAATGTGATCCGCAACTACAACGTGGCCGAGAAGCGGCGCGTCACGCTCCCCGACCGGGCCGTCGGGATCCTAAGGTGCGCGAACCCGAACTGCATCTCAAATGTCCGAGAGCCGGTGGAATCGGAGTTCGTCGTGCGGTCGAAGAGCCCGCTCCGGGTCGTGTGCAAGTATTGCGATCGCGAGCTCGAGGACATCGTCGCCCACATACTGTGAGGCGGTTCGTCTTCAGGTCGCCCACGCCTCGCTCCCTACGATCGATCCCGTGGCGGACCAGATCAGATAGAAGACGAACGAGTGACCGGTGGGCAACGGCACTCCGTCGCCCTCGACAGCGAATCCATCGCCGGGGCTGACGGTCCCGTCGCCGCCGACGTCCGTCCAGGTGATGCGTACGGTCATGGAACCGACGACGATGGGTGCCGCGGTCCCGCTCGGCGCCAACGGACGGCCCGTCCCTGCGGTCGAATCGACAATCAGGTTCACGGTGTACGGTGAGCGCGACCAGCGTTCGCTCGCCGTCGCAACGGCGAAGCTCACGTTTCCGTTCGCCATCTGAACATTCGTAAAGGCGACGGCCGGCCTCGGCGGAGTCTCAAGGATGTTCCCGAACAGCGACAGGACTGCGAAGACAACAAGCGCCAGGAGCGCAACCGCCACGATGACGAGGACCAAGATCGTTCGGACCAGGGTATCTTGCGTCTGGGGCGGCGGGACCGGGTAGGAAACCGGAAGGCCGTACAGCCCGTACGGCGGCGGTGGATTTGGCGGGGAAACCGGAGGTTGCGCCATGTCTCGGCCATGGTCCCAGGGGTCAAAAGGACGTCCGCTCGGGCCGGAACCAGGAGGACCGAAGATTTTAAGTGCGTCGCTTCGGATACACGCGGCCAGAAGGGATGGTGAGTCTCTGCTCGAAGAGATCTCCGAAATGATTGGGCTCCAGGTCTACACGCACAACGGCGTGTTCCTCGGGAACGTGAACAACCTCGTTGTCGACGTGGACAACGGTGCGGTCGACGGAATTTTCATCGGCGAGACGAATCCGCTCCTCGTCGAGGGCAGCCGCGCCGTGAGCGTGCCGTTCCGATGGGTGCAGAGCGTCGGGGACATCGTCGTGCTGCGATATTTCCCGAAGCGCGTCTCGCTCCGGAAGGGCGGCGCTGCCCCGGCGATTCCGGCGGCGGCGAAGTAGGCACCCGGCGACGATATTCTTATTCGGCGGGCTTCATTAGCCGGCCGCGTGGCCCGCGCGAAGCCTTCCAACCGGATTTCTGCGGACGCGCGGTTCGAGGTCCTCGAAATCCGCCGACTTCGAGGGCACGAGCAGATTCGACCCACCCTCCTCGAACAGCTCACGGAGCAGATCAAAGGGGACGGATACATCAAGCGGCCGATCCTCGTGGCGGACCGGCATTTCGTGATCCTGGACGGGCACCATCGCGTCGAGGCGTTGCGCGCGCTCGGTTGCACACGCATTCCCTCATATGTCGTCGATTATTTCTCGCGGATCGTCGACCTGGGCACGTGGCCCGACGCGATCGTCGCCACGGTGACGAAGGACGAGGTCATCCAACGTGGGCTGAAGGACGACCGCTTCCCCCCGAAGACGACGCGCCACACGGTGACGCTCAAGCTCGACGACCGCCCGACAGACCTCGAAGATCTGATGTGATTACGGCCCGACCGGCGGGGGCGGCGGCGAGGTCCCCGGTGGCGGGACGGGGCGCCGCAACCGCTGTCGCAGGACGATCATGACGACGACGGCCGCCGCCACGACGACGAGCACGATCGCCCAGTCCGACGTGGTGAGGCCGACGAACCGCGCGGGCTCGAGTGCCTGGTACCGGTACGACACCAGTTCCGTGGTCGCGATGGGCTCCGTCCCGGTGCCGTTATACATCTCCGTACGGGCGTTGTTCCCTGCGGCGGGGGCGAAGAACTGCCGATCGTACGTGCCGTCCGGAAAGGCTCGGCGGATGCGGAACGCATCGAAGTGTCCGGCCGGCGTATCGACGACGGCTTGGGCCTCCAGCGTGTACGTGAGGTTCGTCCACGCGAGCCCCGTGGAGTGAATCGGCGGCGTCGGGAACCCGATCGAGATGCCGAAGTCCTCCGTGAAATTGAGTTCCGTGCGGACCACGCCCGTCGCGCCGACCGAAAGCGGGAAAAGCCATGGATCGTCGACGAGGCGGTAGGCGCTCGTGTTCTGGACCCGCAGATGGAACGGGAAGGGGATCGGGATTGTGTGGAGGGTCCCGTTCGCCTCCAGATCGAGGACGCTCGCGATGGTTTTCATCCCCTTGGTCTCGATCGTTTCCTCGGCGGTCAGGACCCAGGCCCCGGAAGCGGGTGCGGAGACGAGGTCGCTCGTGAGATTTCCCGCGGCGATCCCCGAGCCGCTCACGTCGATCCGGTACGCGTCGTACGGCGTCCCCTCCACCGTGAAGGTTCCCCGGTCCTTCACCGTGAGCGTCACCTTCCCATCGAGGAAGAAATCCGCCGCGAGCGAGGTGTTCGTGCGGTATGTCCAGGTGTCCCTGGGAGTGAGGAGCGGCGCATTAACGGTCCCGTCCTGTGCGGCGACCGGCGCCAGGGCTAGGAGCAGGAGCACGCCCAAGAGCGCCGCAATGGACCGCACGCTCGTCCATTCGGGTGGATTCGATTAAGGTTATTGGTTCAGCGCCCGGATTCGAGGGTCCGACCCTTCGAGCCGGGGCGAATCCGGAGGCGCCCGCCGAACTCGCGGTGGAGGGCCGATCCCCCGAGGAGTCGATCGAGGAACACCGCGAGGGCGGCGATCTCCGAATGCGGCTGGTTGCCCACGGCCACGTTGAGGTCGACGAGGTCGTACACGTCTCGGGGGACTTTCTCCGCTCCCACGACAACGAGGAGATCCTCCTTCGGAATCCGGGGCAGGCTCTCGTCCAGCTCGGCCCCGTACATCGTGAGCTGAACCTTCGTCCCCGCCCACTCCCGCAGGATCCGCCGCCAGGGGACGCCGGTCTCGACGCGGAACGAGCCGCCGAATCGCCGCACCACATCCCGCACGGTTCGTTCGAGCCCCGGGTCCTTCGTCGACACGAGGACCGCGTCCGCCCCGAACGCACGCGCGGTCAACGCGACGTGGGTCGTGACGCGTTTGTCCCGGGCCGGCCGGTGGCCCAGGCGGAGGACCGTGATCACTTCATTCCTCGAATCGCATGATGCGGTGGCCTCGGAAATCGAGGCGGGGCGAGCGCTTCACGAGCGCCTTCAATTTCGTCTGCGTCACCTTCAGTTTGTCGGCCACGTCACCGGAGAATTTGCCCTCCGGGCCGACCATGTCGAAGATCACGGCCTCGATCGCCGCGTAGGCATCTTCGGGCATCATCGCCGCGTGCAAGACGTCGGAGATCTCTTGGATCGGCGCGGTCGCGTTGATGTGGAACGACGAGTAGAATGCGTGGTACGCTTTCTCGGGCGACGCGGACGGTCCGGTTTGCCACTTCGTCTCGACGAGCTTCATCTTCTCGAAGAACCGGAGGGCATCCCCTCCCGAAGGGCCGAACTTCTCCTCGATCTCGCGCGCGCTCTTCCACCCGGCGGAGACCTCTTTGAACACCTCGCTCTTGACGTCGCTGTCGACCGCGCGGAGGATGGGAACGAGCTCCGCGACCTCGCTCACGACCTTGATGCGATTCAAAAGGACCGACGCGCGATATCCGGGTGGTGCGTTATAAGTTTTATTTCGAGTGTTGAAAGAATTTAGGTGCGACAGAGAAATCAGCGGAACGACCATCGTTTCCGCTCGATGGTCCTCGCCGATGCCATTCCGTGTGCGTGACAGGGCCGCGGTCGCTCTCCTCGGAACGTTTATGCGAAATGCGGACGTTCGTGAGGCGACGTCATGAAAGTGAAAGACCTCCGCCCGGAGAGCAAGGTCGACACGATCGACCTCGTGATCCGAGAGAAAGGGGCCGCCCGGGAGTTCTCGAGCCGGACCGGGTCGACGGGCAAGGTGTGCGACGCGAAGGCCGTCGACGACGAAGGGACTGAGGTTTCTGTCAGCCTCTGGAACGACGAGATCGAGCGGGTGCAGGCGAACGACCGGATCCGCATCACGAACGGGTGGGTGCGGGAGTGGCGCGGGAACATGCAAGTCAGCGCCGGCAAGTACGGCAAGCTCGAGGTCCTACACTGAGGCGGCCCCGGGGACGACGACGGACGCGAGGGCCAGCACCGCCATCGGCACGACCTGCATGAGCAAGTCATCGTCCACCTGCGGTATCTTCGGGCCTTCCATGAGCGTCGCGGCCGCGGTCGCCAAGGCGGCGAACAGGAAGCGCACCGACCACGACGGGATGCCGCCGAGCGCGAACTCCGCGGCGAGGAACAGGCCGAAATACGCGCCGACCACGAGGCCGCGAGGCCACTTCCTCTTACGGGCGAAGGCTGCCAGGGGATCGATCCATGCCATGCCGAGGAACACCGGGACCACGATGTTCGGATCTTTGATCACGAACAGGCCGAACGCGATGCCGAGGGCGCCTTGCGCGTACGCCGATACACGCTGTCCTTCGTACGGTCGCAGACCGAGCAACGGGATGCCGAGCGCCATGCGCGCGATCTCGATGCACGCCGCGGTCCCCAGGAAGAGCAGGGTGACAGCGGTTCGCGTGATGCCGCCGGGGAGCGGCTCCGGGATCAGGTAGTACGCGAGGAAGATCGGCGAGACGATGTGCACCGCCCGACGAAAGGCGGAGCTTCCATCCATGGTACCGACCTCGCGGCACGCCTTCGCCGAACTCCGCGCCGCGCCATTTCGCCTCAATGCCCTTGGACAACATATACGTTGTCGCGGTGAGGAGCGCCGAACGGTTTTTGAAGCGCGGATGTTTCCGCCCGATCGTGCCATTCGTACTCTTCGTGTGCGTCGAGAACACATTCCGAAGCGTCCTCTCCGAAGCGATGTTCAACCGCGTGGCGCCGCGAGGCTGGCGTGCGGAGAGCGCCGGCGTCCAAGGCGCACCGGCAATCAACCCTGTCGTGGTCGAGCTGCTTCGGGAAATCGGGATCCCACTCGGCCCGAAAACGCCTCGGCTCGTGACGCCCGATCTCGTCGAACGTGCGGCGCGTGTCGTCACGTTCGGCTGCCTCGATCGCTGTCCGATCGGCGCCAAGGAGAAAGGAGAAGACTGGCCGGTGCCGGGGGCGACCGGCAAGTCGATGGATGAACTCCGCGCGATCCGCGACAACCTTCGGGGCCGCGTCGAGGACCTGACGAAGCGCCTGCCGGCCGCGTGAGGCCGGGATCCGCCTGGGCGGAGAAAGATTCAAACGAGGCACGGCCGTCCGGGCGTCCGTGCGACCGATCCTGCTCACGCATTGCGGCGCGGGATCCGATGCCTCGGTGCAGGACGCCGCGGCCGCGGCCGGTGCGCGGGGGATCGCGCTCCTGAACCGCGGCCGCACCGCACTCGACTCGGTCGTCGACGCAATCGTCGTCCTCGAGGACGATCCGCGCTTGAACGCGGGAACCGGCTCTCGCATGCGGGTGGACGGCCGCATCCAGATGGACGCCGCGTTGATGGATAGCGACCTCGAGGCGGGCGCCGTGGCGGCGATCGAAGCCGTGAAGAATCCCATCCGGGTGGCGCGGGAGGTGTTCCGCACTCCGCACGTGCTGCTCGTCGGCCCGGACGCCGTCGCCTTTGCACGATCGAAGGGCCACGACCCGTACGATCCCGCGACCCCGGAATCGCGTCGGCGGCTTGAGGAGAGCCTCGCGGCGATTCGCAACGGCCGCTTGCCTCGCTACGCTCGGAAATGGAAAGAGGTCGAACTCCACGATACCGTGGGAGCCGTCGCACGGGACCGCCGCGGTCGTTTCGCAGCCGGAAGTTCCACCGGCGGGACGGCTTTCATGTTCCCGGGCCGCGTGGGCGACTCGCCGCTCGTCGGGGCAGGCCTGTACGCGGGTCCGACGGGAGCCGTGTCCGTCACCGGGATTGGCGAGGAGATCATGAAGCGTGTCCTCTCGAAGTTCGTATACGACCGCATCGCGGACGGGATGACGCCGCAACACGCCGCGGACCGTGGTCTCGCCCTCTTCCCGAAGGACGTCCCAATCGGTATCATCGCCCTCGATCGCCGCGGATGGGGAGAGGCGTGCAACCGGTCGATGGCCTGGTTCGTCTCGGGGCGGCGCCGAACGCTTTAAGAACGGCCACGTTATCATGGACCATGCTACGCCGTGTAGCGGAGGTTTTCGGTGACCCGGAGGAGCGCGCTCACGAGCAAGATCGAGGCCGAGGTCAAGCTCCTGCAGCGGCACGTCGCGATGCTCAAGGCGATCATGGAGAACCAGCCGATCGGCATCATTCGTCTTTCGGAACTCCTGAACTTCCCGCAGCACAAAGTGCGGTACTCGCTCCGGATCCTCGAGCAGGAAGGCCTCATCAAGCCCTCGCCGGAAGGGGCGGTGACCACGGACCGGCTCGAGGAGTTCCTCGACTATCTAAAAGGCGTCCTCGACTCGATGTCGGCGACGGTCCAGGAACTCCGCAAGACGCTCGGCTAAACCGTGGGCGACCGGTCACGAGGCGAGCAGCCCGAGGACTCCGCTCACGATCGCGAGGATCGATTCGGTCCCTCCCACGCCTCCATGCAGGAGGAGGGTGGCCACACCGATGATGAGGTTGATCCACGCTCCCAAGCGGGCCTTGCCCAAACCGAAGAGGCGGCTCGTCTCGCCGCGATAAATCAGATAGCTCCCGTAGAGGACCCCGAGGCCGACGACCGCGGTGAGGAGCGAGACTCCCTGACCTGCCGTCGCGGCGATCAGGATGAGGATCCCCGCCACGAGGCCCACCAGCGCGGCGATGAGGCCCAGGATCCTCTTCTCAGACCTCCTGGTTCGAAACATGGACTAAGGCGAGCGGGCAGGGGTATCTAAGTCTTTTGAGCCAGACATCGAACAGGAGGGAAAGAGAATTAATCTCTTTGGGTAAGCGGCGGGGACGCTCGATCGAGAGCGCTCCGCGGGGCGAGGCACCGCAGGGAGAATCGTCCCGTGCAGTTCCGAAGTCCACTCGGGATTCTCGTTGAGAAACTATTTTGCGTCCGACCCTTTATGGCGACGCAAGCCGTCGTAGCTCAGTCTGGTAGAGCCCCCGACTGTTAATCGGGTGGTCTCCGGTTCGAATCCGGACGACGGCGCTTCCCTCTTGAAATTCGAGCCGCTATGACTCTCGGACGGCTTCGATCGACTTCGAGATTTCCTTTGAGAGCTTCTCACGAGCCGCCGGCTTGGACCACAGGTCGTTGAGATCCGGGCGGGTCTCGCGGCAGATGGCGAGCAGGTCGTCGAGGCTCGTGTGACGGAGGACCTCGATCACGACGTCGCGATAGGAGTGCAATTCGTTCCGGTGTCTCTGTATGACCGACGGATAGAGCCAGTGCTCGCACGCCATCCACCGCTCCACGTACCCGCGGGCCAAGGGTCGAACCCGCTTCGCGATCTGTTTCCGGAACGCGTCTTTGGCCAGAGCCAGGAGGAGCGGGCCCTCTTCGTCGTCCGCGTCCATCGGAGGACCGGAGTGGTGCGAAGCCAGATAAACGCACGGGCGCGAACCCGTCACCGTCGGTTCGGGGATCGCTCCTTCCATCGGCGGCGGAGGATCTCGAGATCCGCGGCAAATGGCGGACCCTCCGCGTTCCTTCGCGGAGTTCCCGTTGGGCGCGGAGCCGTTCGCGCGGAACGCGAGGCCGGATTGTGGTCGCGTGGTTCCTCAGGGCTCGTTCGGCGGATGTGACCGATGGACCGGTGGCCGCGATGTCGAACCCTCGGACAGGACCGGAGAACGAGTACACATGGAGGTCGTCTTTGAAGTAGCAGCCCGCGTACGGGAGAGGAAGCAAACCGAGGTCACGGCACGCCACGCCGAAGCGACGGACCCGGTCGGCGGGATCCGGACGGGGGTCCCGAGCTCCGTCAGGAGTTCGATCGTCGCGACGCACCGGCGGTCCTTCCGGTGGGCGTGTCGGGAATGAAAGGAAGATCATCGATGAACCAGATTCCGTACGACGTCTCCTGGCCTTCTGCCTCGAAGCCGGTGATTCCGTTCTCCGTCGGCACGAGTTGTTCGAGGACTCGAAGCTCTGCGGACGCGCGAGCCACAGGTCGAGAACGCGCCCCCGCGTATTAGCGGAGCGTGCGGACGGATGCCTTAAGTAACGACGCGCGGTTGCGCGGACGAGGGCCCGTAGCTTAGTCCGGTGGAGCGTCTGGCTCATAACCAGATGGTCGTCGGTTCAAAAGGTCCCTCGGGGCACCGCGGGATCGGGAATTCCGGCCGGGCCCATCGTTTTCGTCGCCCCGCGAACGAGCAACTTTTAGTCCCAGCGACCCTTCAAGCGGCCGCATGGACGACTTCGGGCTCGAGCCCCGGATCCTCGAGGCGGTCCGGGCCCTCGGGATCGAGTCGTTCACGGAACCGCAGGAGAAGGCGATCCCCCGCATCCGGTCCGGGGCGAACGTCCTCCTTGTCGCGCCAACCGGGATCGGGAAGACGGAGGCCGCCCTCCTGCCCGTGCTCGATCATATCGTCCGCGAAGCGCCCGAGCCGACGTCCTGCCTGTACATCACGCCGCTCCGGGCGTTGAACCGGGACATGCTCCGCCGGATGACGTTCTTCGCGGAGCGGCTCGGCGTCCGGGTCGCCGTCCGGCATGGCGATACCTCGCCGCAGGAGCGGGCCGCGATCACGCGTCACCCGCCGGACATCCTCATCACGACGCCCGAGACGTTCCAGATCTTGTTCACGGGACGTCGGCTGAGGGAGCACCTCCGTTCGATCCGCTGGGTCGTCGTGGACGAGATCCACGAGCTCGCGTCGGACGAGCGGGGGGCCCAGCTCGCGATCGGGCTGGAGCGGCTGCGCGACCTCGTCGGGCACGAGTTCCAGCGGATCGGGTTGTCGGCGACCGTCGGGAGCCCGGAAGAGGTCGCCGCCTTCCTGGGCGGAGTCGGCCGGGACGTCGAAGTCATCCGCGTTCGTATCCCAAAAGGCCTGCGGATCCGGGTGGAGATGCCGGCACCCTCGAAGGGCGACACCGAGATCTCGGAACGTCTCCGGGTGCAGGTCGGTCAGGCGACGGCGCTCCGCCGCTGCTATGAGCTCATCAAGGAACACGCCTCCACCCTATTCTTCGTCAACACGCGTGACACGGCGGAGTTCCTCTCCTCGCGGTTGGCGGCGTGGTACCAGGATCCGACGATCGGCGTGCACCACGGCAGCCTCTCGAAAGACGTCCGGGTGCAGATGGAGGACGACTTCAAGGCGGGGACGCTGCGCGCCCTCGTGTGCACCTCCTCCCTCGAGCTCGGGATCGACGTCGGGGGCGCGGATTTCGTGCTCCAGTACAACTCGCCCCGGGAGGTGTCCCGGCTTGTCCAGCGAATCGGCCGCTCGGGGCACGGCGTCGGCGAGGTCTCCGACGGCGTGATACTCGCCACCCACGAAGACGACGTCTCGGAGGCATGCGCGATCGCGCGACGCGCCCTCGCCGAGGAGATCGAGGCGCTCGTCGTGCGAAAGGACAACCGATCCGTGCTGGCGAACCAGCTCGTCGCGATCGCGGTGAGCGAGCGGTTCGCGTCCGCGGACCAGGCGTACGAGACCGTCCGACGGAGCTGGCCGTTTCGCGATCTAAACCGCAAGGAGTTCGATGACGTCCTCGCGCAGCTCGCGGACCTCCGGATCCTCTGGTCCCGGGACGGCCGCCTCGGCCGGAGTTCGAACTCCCTCCCCTACTTCTTCGAGAACATCTCGATGATCCCGGACGTCCGGACGTACCGGGTGATCGATCTCTCCTCCCGGCGGGTCATCGGCACGCTCGACGAGTGGTTCGTCGCGGAGAACGCGAAACTCGGCCAGAGCTTCATCATGCGGGGCACGGCGTGGCGCTTCGTCGACTTCAAGGAGGACCACGTCCTCGTCGAGCCCGTGAAGGAGATCGGCGACGTGCCTTCCTGGGTGGGGGAGGACATCCCCGTGCCGTTCGAGGTCGCCCAGGAAGTCGGCCGGATCCGGCGGGAGAAGGATCTCTCCGCGTACCCGCTGAACGACCACGGCGCGACGAAGTTCCTCGAGTACCTCGCGTCCGCCGGCGATGCACCCCTGGCGACCGACCGACGGATTACGATCGAGGCTGCGAGGGACGTGATCATCGTGAACGCATGCCTCGGTTCGCGGGTGAACGAGACCCTGGGCCAACTCATCTCATCGCTCGTGAGCGCGCGTTTCGGGCAGAGCGTCGGGGTGCAGACGGACCCGTACCGCGTCGTCCTCGAGATGCCCCGGTCCGTGAACCCGAAACAGATCGTCGAGATCCTGCAGCCCGAGGACCCGGACGCCCTGGAGCCTCTCCTCCGGGTGATCCTGAAGAACTCCGCGTTCCTCCGCTGGGCGTTCGTCTACGTCGCGAAGAAATTCGGTGCGTTGCGGCGGGACGTCGACTGGGAGAGCGTATCGATCCCGAGGCTCTTGAAGACCTTCGAGAACACGCCGCTCTTCGAGGAAGTGCTCGACAAGGTCTTCTGGGAACGGATGGACATCCCGCGGACCGTCGAGGTCCTGAAGCGGATCCGAACCGGGGAGATCGAGCTCGTCGTGACGAAGCCGACGCCGATCGGGCGGGCCGGTCTGGAGGGCGGCCGGCTGCTCGTCACCCCGTCGAGAGCGGACCACGCGACGCTCATGGCGGTCAAAGCCCGCCTTGAGAAGGAGACCGCGACGCTCCTCTGCCTGAGTTGCAAGATGATGTGGAGGGAGGGGGTGAAGGACCTCCCGGCGAAGATTCGCTGCCCGCGCTGCAGTGCGGTCATGATCGCCGTCGTCGCACCGTACGAGAAGGAACGGATTGCGAAGCTCGACCTCGAAGGCGGGGACAAGGAGAGCCGGGCGAAGGCGAAGCGGCTCTTCACGAACGCGAGCCTCGTCATGGCGCACGGGCGCAAGGCGGTCCTCGCACTGATGGCTCGCGGGGTGGGGGAGGACACGGCGGCCCGGATCCTCCGCGGCTACCACGAATCGGAGGAGGACTTCCTCCGGGAAGTGCTCGCGGCCGAGATCACGTACGCGAGGACGAAGCGGTTCTGGGATTGAGGGCATCGAAAACTTCCGGAACCGAGGACGGAGTCCGACGGGCGTATGGGCGGGAGGACCGCGACGCCCTGCCGGCCTCTCGGTGTGGGCTTGGGTGGAGGGTGGGGGGACCCGAGGGGTTCCAGTCGACGGGCCCGGTTGGCCTCCCCGATTGCTGGATGCGCCCCGATTCCGGAAGCGGTCGTCGAAGCGACCATGCAAGTATATAATGATTATCGTGGTCCGTCCGCTTTTCTTTGCCTCCAGTTCGGCGTCGGAACACGCGGCGTCCGCCGCCCGATTCGGCGGGGCGGTCAAACCGGTCGGCCGCAGCCCGCAAGACGCGTCGAGATTCTCTCACCTGAAGAACCCATGACGATACGTTTATTCGATGCGCGCTCGTCGTGCGACCGGATCTCCTGTGTCGGACGAGCCCGGCGTCCCCTGTCCGGTCTGCGGAGCGTTGAACCCCGAAGACCTCGAGAGCTGCGGCGCCTGCGGGTTCGCCCTGAAGGAATCCAGCTCCGGCGAGCACGTCGACGCGCTCCTGGAGGACGTCCTCGATCTCTCGACGGGCCCTCCCGCTCCCGCGGCGTCCGACGCCTCGGTGGTCGACGAGCCGGACGACATCGACCAGGAGGTCGCGGAGCAACTGTTCGACTCGCTCCTGGTGGAAATCCAGCCTTCCGAGCGCGATAACCCGCCGGAGGACGCGGTCGGTCCGCCGCCGACCGAGGTCGCGGAATCCCCGTCGCAGGACTTCGGCGGCGTGGAGAGGGTGCCCGTCCTCGCGACGCCTGCGGAGACGGAGGGACGGAAACTCACGCGGATCTCGGGTCGGATGATGGACTTGGTCACGTTCGGCGGCATCGCCGGCCTCGTCGGTGTCTTCGTCTACTTCCGGATGTATGCGAACCCGTTCGATCCCACGAACCTGCTCCCGCTCGTGCTCTTCGCGGCCGTAGCGGCGGCGAGCATGGCGGCCGGTGCTGCGTTGTTCCATGTCTCGAACAGCGAAGTCGCCCAAGGAGACCGCCTCGTCAAGTCGGGTCGGTATCAGGACGCCCTCGCCCACTACGAACGGGCGATCCGGATCGTCCGACGGCCTTCGTATGCCTGGACCTCCCGCGGGGTTGCGATGAAGTACCTCGGTCGGCTCGACGAGGCACTCCGGTGCCACGAGAACGCGATCCGACTCGACGCGGAAAACGAAGTCGCGTGGTGCAACCTCGGCACCGTGTATTTCAAGAGGGGAGAGCTCGGCAAGGCCCTCGACTGCTACGACAAGGCGATCGGAATTCGGCCGCGGTACGCGATCGCCTGGAACAACAAGGGCGTCGTGTTCGCTCGCATGAACCGGTTCGCGGAGGCGGACAAGTGCCACGCCAAGGCGACGAAGCTCCGTCCGGAGTACGTGGCGGCGTGGCTCAATCGCAGCGAAGTGCTCGCCCGCCTCGGTTCGCGCGAGCAGGCGCAGAAGTGCCTCGAACGGGCGCGCTCGATTTCGAGGGGCGCGTCGGCGCCCGCCTAGGCACGGCCGATTGCAAGGACGTAGATCTCGGGGCTGCGTGCGGACGAAGCGCTTGGCTTGACCCCTTTGACGGCTTGGAAGTGCTCGCCGACGCGTCGAAGGAAGGCGGGGTATCCGTCTCCCTGGAACACTTTCACGAGGAACACGCCTCCGGGCCGCAGGGCTCGGATCGCGAAACCCAGCGCGGTGTCCGCGAGGTCGAGCCCTCGCGCGACATCGACCGCGCGGTTCCCGCTCAACCTCGGGGCCATATCGCTCAGCACGACGTCCGCGGGTTTCCGGAGGCGTTCGAAGAGTTCGCTGCGGATGCGCGGATCTGCGAAGTCGCCGCGCAGGAACTCGACGCCTTCGATCGGAGCCATCCGAGCGCTGTCCACGGCGAGTACGCGTCCCGCAGGCCCGACACGCTCCCGCGCAATCTGAGACCACCCCCCCGGTGCCGCGCCAAGATCAACGACGACATCGCCGTCTCGAAAGAGTCCGTAGCGGAGGTCGATCTGCGAGAGCTTGATCGCGGCCCGGCTGCGGTATTCCTGCCGCTTCGCGGCCCGGTAGAATCGGTCGTGCTTGTGCGCCTTGACCCAGGCCTTTCCCATGTGCGTCCGGTGACGAAGGGGATGAAGGCCATAACGATTTGGATGGGGGTACGACACCCTCATCGTTTCGCGGCGTCTCGCAACGCTTGAAATATGCGCGCCCGCTTCGTGGCCTCGTGGTGCGCACCTACGCCGAGGCCGGCGTGAGCCAGGACGAGAAGGCCGCGCATATCGCCGCCTTGGTCTCCGCGCTGACGTACAAGCGCAGCGGCGCCGGTCGACCGCTTACCAAGATCGGCCACTTCACAGGCCTCGTGGACTTCGGATCGTACGCGCTCTCCTTGTGCACGGACAGCGTCGGCACGAAGACCCTCGTCGCCAAGGACATGCGGCGCTGGGACACGATCGGAATCGACTGCGTCGCGATGAACGTGAACGACATGATCTGCATCGGCGCGGAGCCGCTCGCCTTCGTCGATTACGTCGCCATCGAGCAGTACGACCGAGAGGTCGCCCGCCAGATCGGCGTCGGATTGAACCGCGGTGCCGCGCTCGCCAATGTCTCGATCGTCGGCGGAGAGATCGCCGTCGTGCCGGAAATCGTGCGGGATCTGGATCTCGCGGGCACCTGCTTCGGCGTCGTACGGAAGTCCAAGATCATTGACGGTCGGGCGATTCGCGCCGGGGACGTCATCATCGGCCTGCCGAGCACGGGCCTTCATTCGAACGGGCTGACGCTGGCGCGAAGGCTCCTGCGGGATGCGGCGATCACCGTCTTCGATCGGGTCGGCGGCGGGGGACGTCCCTGGGGAGAAGAGCTTCTTGAACCGACCGCCATCTACGTGCGACCGATCTTGCGCGCAGTCCGGAAGGCCCGCATCCATGGTATGGGCCACCTCACCGGCGGGGGCCTTCGGAACCTCGTCCGGCTCAAAGGGAACGTCGCGTTCCGAATCACGGAACCGCTCCCCCCGCATCCCGTCTTCGGGACCCTCCAGTCGCTCGGAGGGGTCGAGGACCGTGAGATGTACGAGACCTTCAACATGGGGATGGGGTTCGCGGTCGTCGCGCCGGAAGACGAGGCGCACGACGTGATTCGCGCGTTGCGTCCCGACGTCAAGGCGAAGGTAGTCGGCGAGGTCGCTCGCGGCCGGGGCGTCGCGCACGAGCCGCTCGGCCTGCACTGGGATTCATATTAAGAAGGAAAGGTAGCGCTTAATGCGTAAATTCTCTCAAACTTAGAATGGGCGGTATTGAATGAACAAGTTGGCTAGCTCGGCCTCCAATCGAATGAATCGAGATGTCCTTGACTGGCTACTAGAGGAAAATCAACCATCCGTCCGCTACCATACTTTGGTCGACCTCTTGGGTCGCAAAGAAAACGATTCACAGGTCAGAGAAGCGTACTCGAAGATCCCTCGAAAGGGCTGGGCCAAAGACATTCTAGATCTGCAAAAACCTGGAGGATACTGGGAACCAAACGAACCAACAAGTCCGACAGAGGAGAATGTTCTCCGGAGGCCAGCGAATTTTCTCAGATGGTTAAGTTTTCTCCTTCGGCCAGGTTATGTCACTACGAATTGGCGAGCTCTCGTCCTTTCAGACCTCGGGCTCACTTCAAAAGATCCAAGAATTGGAAAGATTGCCGATCTCTTCTTCAAGTACAAGCTTGGACTAGGATCACCGATTAACATCTACAATGAGGAAGTATGCATCGTAGGGAACACTGCGCGTATGCTAACTCGCTTTGGTTACCTTGATGATTTCAGAGTACGGAAGCTGTACGACCGGCTGGTCGAAGATCAAAAGGAGGACGGGGGCTGGAACTGCTTCCCGAGTGACAGGGGAACTCTTGACAGCTGGGAAGCTCTCGCTGCGTACGCTGTGCTACCAAAGGCGAAAAGGACCAAACGCATCAACCACTCGATCGAACGAGGGGTCGAGTTTTATCTCCAAAGAAAGCTCTTCGATGATGGGGAAAAAAAGTACAGTCCCTGGTTCAGGTTTCACTACCCCGTTCATTATTACTACGACATCCTTGTTGGTTTGGATCTTGTCACTAAGCTGGGCTATGCAGACGATCGGCGACTCGGCCCCGCCCTTAGGATTCTCAACGACAAGCGACGGCGTGACGGAAGTTGGCGACTCGACAAAGTGCATCCCGATCTCGGAGCCGGAGCAGGCTACGATCCGAACCTGAAGAAAGTCAAGCCCTTTGCATTAGAAGAAGCCGGCAAGCCGAGTAAGTGGATCACGCTCACCGCCCTCCGCATTTTGAAAAGAGTGGAGGACGCAAGGTAGAACCCGTCGTCGAGCCTTTATCCCAACGCGGCATCACGCCTACCGGTGTGCCTGTGCCTGGGTTGCTCGACGGAATCCGCGTGCTCGATCTCTCGCGCGTCATGACCGGTCCCTATTGCACGATGATGCTCGCGGACCTCGGGGCCGACGTCATCAAGATCGAACGTCCCGGGGAAGGGGACGACACGCGGAGCTGGGGTCCGCCGTTCCTCGGCGGGGAAAGCGCGTACTTCCTGAGCGTGAATCGCAACAAGCGTAGCGTGACGGTCGACTTGACGCAGGAGGAGGGACGGCAAATCATTCGAACGCTCGCGGCTCGGTCGGACGCGCTCGTCGAGAACTTCTCGCCGGGGACCGCCACCCGCCTGGGGATCGACTACGATTCACTCGCCCGCGAGAATCCGCGGCTCGTGTATTGCTCGATCTCGGGATACGGCCAGGAGGGACCGTACCGCGCATGGCCCGCGTACGACCTGATCCTCCAGGGAATGGGCGGTCTGCAAGCGGTCACGGGGGAGCCGGGCCGACCGCCCCTCCGGATCGGCGTGGCGGTGGCGGACCTTGCGGGGGGCATGTTCGCCGCCTTCGCGATTGTGGCGGCGCTCCTCCGCCGGGCAACGTTGGGAAGCGGCGAATTCATAGACCTCTCGCTACTCGACTCGCAGGTCGCATGGCTCACCTACTTGGCGGGCATCTACCTCGCGACGGGTCGCGAGCCGCTCCGGAGTGGATCGAAGCATCCGATGATCGTACCCTACCAGACTTTCGCGACCGCCGACGGGTATGTCAACGTCGCCGCGGGAAACGATCGGCTATTCCGAAGGCTGTGCGAGGCGATCAGCACCCCCGCCCTCGCGGACGATCCGAGGTTCTCGACGAACCGCGGTCGCGTCGAGAACCGCAAGGAACTCGAGCCGGGCCTTGAGGCGGTGTTCGCGACCGCGTCCACGGGGGACTGGCTGCGGCGACTGCGGGAGCATGGAGTTCCGTGCGGCCCGGTTCTCTCGATCCGGGACATCGTCGAGAATCCGCAGGTCGCGGCCCGAGGCCTCCTCGTGGAGATGGATCACCCCGCCGCGGGCCGGATCCGCCAGTTCGGGCCTCCGTACCGGATGCGGACATCCCGGGCGTCGCACGATCCCCCGCCGCTGCTCGGGCAACACACGGAGGAGGTCCTCCAATCCCTCGGCTACGACGCCGACCGGATCGGGGCGCTCCGAAGGGACCACGTCGTTTGAGGGATACCGTGGCGCTCGCGCTCCTCTTCGACCTCGACGGCACGCTGATGGACACGCTCGACACGATCGTCCAAGCGATGAACACGGCCTGCGATGACCTCGGCGTCTCCCCTCCGTTCCGCGCCCAGGAATTGCGGCCCACGATCGGGATGCCGGTCCAACGCCAGCTGCAGCTGCTCCGCGGGATCATCGGGCCGTTGGCGGACGAGTTCACGGACCGCTATTACGCGCACTTCACCCGCGCCGTCGAGCGCGGCGTCGGCCTCTATCCCGGCGTGAAGGAGACCTTCCCCTCCTTCGCCGGGCGACCGATCGCCTCGATGTCGACCCGAAGGGCCCACCAGGTCGACCGGATGCTTCGCATCACCGGGCTGCGCGGGTTCTTCCGATCGGTCGTCGGAGGCGACCAGGTGTCGCGACCGAAACCCTTCCCGGATTTGCCGCTGTTCGGAGCGAAGGCGCTCGGTGTGTCGCCCGAGGCCTGCGTCGTCCTCGGCGACAGCCCCGTCGACATCCAGGCGGGCCGCTCCGCGGGAATGAAGACGATCGCGGCCGTCTACGGTTACGGCGACTCGGCGGCGGTCGCGGACGCGGCACCGGACGCGACGATCCGTCACTTCTCCGAGCTCCCTTCGGTCATCCGGACCCTCGAACGTTGAAAGCGCGGAACCCTTATCCGCGCACCTCCGCTTCCGATGTCCGTGGCCCAACGGGCGAAGGCCAAGCGGCCTCCCAAGCCCCCGAAACGCGACTCCGAAGAGCCGACCGTCGCGCTCGGCAGGACCTACAGCGGCGTTCCGGTCCCCGTCGTCGTCGCCCCGCGGGAGCTGACCGTCGAGGAGTTCCGGGCTCGGATCGGATTCCCGGGACAGCCGCCGTTCACGCGGGGCGTCCGCGCGACGATGTACCGGGGACGCCTGTGGACGATGCGACAGTATGCGGGATTCGGCACCGCGAAGGAGACGAACCGCCGATTTCGGTACCTTCTGTCCCAGGGGAACGAAGGCCTGAGCGTCGCCTTCGACTTGCCGACGCAGATGGGCTACGACAGCGACGCGCCGATGGCGCGGGGCGAGGTCGGTCGGACCGGAGTCGCGATCTCGACGATCGCAGACATGCGCACGCTCCTAGACGGCCTCCCGCTCGGCCGCGTGAGCACGAGCATGACGATCAACGCGACCGCCGCGATCCTCCTCGCGTTATACATCGCCGTGGCGGAAGAACAGGGTGTGCCTTGGAAACAACTCCGAGGCACGGTCCAGAACGACATCCTGAAGGAGTACGTCGCTCGGTCGACGTACATCTACCCGCCGGACGCGTCCATGCGCCTCGCGATCGACGTGATCGAGTTCTGTGCCCGGGAGGTCCCGAAGTGGAACGCCATCAGCGTGAGCGGATACCACATCCGCGAGGCGGGCGCGACGGCGGCGCAGGAGATCGGCTTCACCCTTGCGAACGCGATCGCCTACCTCGAGGCGGCCGTCAAGCGGGGCCTCGAGATCGACGTGATTGCGCCGCAGATCTCCTTCTTCTTCAATGCCCACATGGACCTTTTGGAAGAGATCGCGAAATTCCGCGCGGCCCGGCGCCTGTGGTCTTCGATCATGGCCGAGCGCTTCCACGCGACGAAGCCGGAATCGCTCGCGTTGCGGTTCCACGCGCAGACGGCCGGTGTCGCGCTGACGGCGCAGCAACCGGAGAACAACGCCGTCCGCGTCGCAATCCAGGCGCTCGCCGCGGTCCTCGGCGGCGCGCAATCCCTGCACACGAACAGTATGGACGAGGCCCTCTCGCTGCCTTCTGAGAAGGCCGTTCGGCTTGCCCTCCGCACGCAACAGATCCTCGCCCACGAGAGCGGCGTCGCGAATACGATCGACCCGGCCGCCGGCGCTTTCGTCATTGAGTCCCTGACGGATCGGCTGGAGTCCGAGGCATCCGACCTGATTCGAGAGGTGCATCGGCGCGGAGGGATGCGGAAGGCGATCGAGTCGGGCTGGGTGCAGCGACAGATCGCGGACTCCGCGTACCGATTCCAGACGGAGCTCGAGAGGGGCGAGCGGACGGTCGTCGGCGTGAACGCGTACGTCGAGGGGGGCGGGAGCGTCCCGCTGTATCGCGCGGACCCGAAGCTGGAGGCCGAGCAGGTCCGACGACTCCGGGCCTTCCGGAAGGCCCGCAACGCCAAGGCGGTCGACCGGGCCCTCCGCGAACTCGAGCGGGCCGCGCGGTCCAAGTCCAATCTCATGCCCGCGATCCTGTCCGCGGTCCGGGGGAACGCGACGCTCGGCGAGATCAGCGACGTGCTCCGATCGTCGTTCGGCACATACCGGGAGCGGCAGGAGGTATGACCAACCGCGCGCACCACGTGGGCATTGCGGTGAAGCGATTGGAGGACGGCCTCGCTCTCTACCGGACGCTGGGCCTGGAGCCCGAGTCGGTCGAGGACGTCCCGACGGAAGGCGTGCGAGCCGCCTTTCTGCGGGCCGGCGGGGTTCGGGTCGAGCTGCTGGAATCGCTCCGGTCGGACGGGGTTATCGCCCGCTTCATCGAGCGCCGGGGGGAAGGAATCCACCACCTCGCCTTCGCGACGGACGACATCCGCGGCGCGATGGCACGACTCCAGGCGGCCGGCCTCGAGCTCGTGGACTCGGAACCTCGTCGCGGGGCCCATGACCGACTCGTGGCCTTCGTCCATCCCCGGTCCGCGCACGGCGTCCTCCTCGAACTGGTGCAGGATGCGGACTGATCCGGGCGGTCCGGCCCCTCAGCGGGATTAGGCTGACTCCCGCCGAGAAGGTTTATCCAATCCCGCACAGTCCGCGGTCGCCGTGACTCTTGAAGGCGCGGCCGTTTCGGCCGCCGCGACTGTTGTGAGCGCCGCATTCGCGGCTCTCGGCTTTCGTCAGTGGCTCGGGCGCCGCAGGCCATATCAGTTCGCCTGGTCCGTCGGACTCGGGCTGTACGCCGTTGCCGCGTTCACGCAGTTCCTCGGAGAGGAGTACGGCTGGTCCGTCCCGGTGTACAAGGTCTATTACCTGATCGCCGCCCTCCTCGTTGCGGTCCTGGGAATCGGGTCGACGCTGCTCGTGCACCGTCGGGCCGGAATCGGGTTCGCTCTTTACTCCGCGATTGTCTTCGTGGGGTTCGCCATCGCGGTTGCCGGGACCGCGGTGGATCAAGCCGCGTTCGCCCTGCCTTTCCCTGTCGCCGGGACCGCGATCCCCGACGGCAACGTTCGCTCGTTCTCGTATCTCTTCACGATTCCGGGGAGCGTCGCTCTGATCGGGGTCGCGATCTACTCGTACTGGCGGACGCGGCTCCGCTTCAATCTCTGGATCGGAATCGGCGCGCTCATCGTCGCGGCGGGAGGCTCCCTCGCCCGCCTGTCGTTCTCGTGGGCGTTGTACGTCGGGGAGCTGCTCGGGATCGCCGTGATGTTCTGGGGATTCCTCGCGAGCCAAGACGTTGTCAAGGCCCGCGCGCCCGCTAGGGCACAGATTGCCTCATGACCCGAGAACGTTGAAATACCGGCCCGCGGGTCCATCGGCGGTGAAAGTCGGCGAGTTTCACGACTCCAACCGGAAGATCGTCGGGCGGACCGTGCTCCACCATGACGTCCTCGAGTCGACGAATGAGACCGCGAAGGAACTCCTCGAGGCCGACATCGAGGAAGGCTTCGTCGTCTGGGCGGATCGGCAGGTCGCCGGTCGCGGCCGGCAGGGCCGGGCCTGGGCCTCTCCCGCGGGCGGCCTGTACCTGTCCATCATCCTCCGACCGAAGGAGGCGCACGCGTGGATCCTCGGGTTGCTCATCGGAATGCCCGTTGTGAAGGCCCTCCGGCACTTCGGAGTGTTCGCGGGCCTGAAGTACCCGAACGACGCAGTCTACCAGAGCCGCAAGATCGCGGGCCTCCTATGCGAGGGCGTGTATCGGCGAGACGTGTACCATGTCGTCGCCGGCATCGGGGTGAACACGAACGTCGACTTGGACAAACTCCCGCCCGACGTCCAGCCGCACGCGACGACGTTGAAGCGGGAGGTGAACCTGTTCGTCGCGAACGATGAGTTCCTCGACTACCTCCTGAATCAGGTCGACGACCTGTACTCGCGATACCGGAACACCCGAGTCGAATTTCTCCTGAAGGACTATCGGGGGCAGTGCACGACGATCGGGAAGCGGGTCGTGGCCACCACCTCGAAGGGGAAGATGATCGGACGCGCCTACGACATCGCCGCCAACGGCGCTCTCGTCATCATGGACGACGCAGGAGGCAAACACGAGTTCGTCGAAGGGTCCCTCGAGGTGCTCAAGTGAGCGCCTTCGAATGCCGGGAGCGCAGCGGACTGCCGCTCTCCCGGACTGGGCCGCTCCGGGAGACCGCGAAGGATTAAAGACGCGCCTCCGCGTTCGGCGCTTCATGGCGGTCGACGAGCGCGTCGAGGATCTGCGCCGACGGAAGGCCCTCTCGAAGGTGGGTGGCGGCAAAGAGCGGATCGGCGCGCAACGGGCGAAAGGTAAGCTCACGGCCCGGGAGCGGTTGGACCTCCTGTTGGACCCGGGATCGTTCGTCGAGACCGATCCGTTCGTCGAGCATCGCACGACGGAGTTTGGCATGGACAAGAAACGGATTCCGGGGGATGGCGTCGTCACCGGCCACGGCACGATCGACGGCCGGACGGTGTTCGTCTTCTCGCAGGACTTCACCGTCTTCGGCGGGAGCCTCGGCGAGATGCACGCGAACAAGATCGTGAAGGTCATGGACCTCGCAATGAAGGTCGGGGCGCCGGTCGTTGGGCTGAATGACAGCGGGGGCGCGCGGATCCAGGAGGGCGTCATCAGCCTCGGAGGCTACGCGGAGATCTTCTTTCGCAACGTCCTGGCGTCGGGGGTCGTACCGCAGATCAGCGCGATCTTGGGACCGTGCGCCGGCGGGGCGGTGTACAGCCCCGCGATGACGGACTTCATCGTCATGGCGAAGGGCACGTCGAACATGTTCATCACGGGCCCGGAGGTGATCAAGGCCGTCACCGGGGAGGAGGTCAGCTTCGAGGAACTCGGGGGCGCGATGACCCACGCCGAGAAGAGCGGGGTCGCCCACTTCGCCGAGGACGATGAGAAAGCCGCCCTCCGGGTGGTCCGCAAGCTCCTCAGCTACATCCCATCGAACAACGTGGACGACCCCCCGATGCTACGGACCGACGACGAAGCGAGCCGGATGGACCCAGAACTCGCCGCCGTGGTGCCTAGGGAGCCCGACAAGCCGTACGACATGCGCGACGTCATGACGCGAGTCGTCGACCGCGGATCGTGGTTCGAGGTGCACGAGCATTGGGCGCAGAACATCGTCGTGGGGTTCGCGCGGCTCGAAGGCCATCCGGTCGGCGTCGTCGGGAACCAGCCGAAGGTCCTCGCGGGCACGCTCGACATCAACTCGTCGATCAAGGCCGCGCGCTTCGTGCGGTTCTGCGATGCGTTCAACATCCCCTTGTTGACGTTCGTCGACGTCCCGGGGTTCCTCCCCGGCATCGAGCAGGAATACGGAGGGATCATCCGCAACGGGGCGAAGCTGCTCTTCGCGTACAGCGAGGCAACGGTCCCTAAAGTCACCGTCATCACGCGCAAGGCGTACGGCGGCGCGTACGACGTGATGTGCTCGAAGCATATCCGAGGCGATTTCAATTTTGCTTGGCCTTCGGCGGAGCTTGCGGTCATGGGGCCCGAGGGGGCGGTCCAGATCGTCTTCAAGAAGGAGATCGAGGAGGCCGAGGAGCCGAAGAAGCGGGAGGCGCAGCTCGTCCGCGAGTATCGGGACCGCTTCGCCAACCCGTATATCGCGGCGGGGATGGGCTACCTCGACGACGTGATCGAGCCGCCGGAGACGCGGCCGCGAGTGATTAGCGCCTTCACCGTCCTCCGGACGAAGCGCGAGACCCGTCCGCCGAAGAAGCACGGCAACATTCCGCTCTGACGCGGGGGAACATGTTCCGGCGGTTGCTGATCGCGAACCGCGGTGAGATCGCGATTCGGATCGCGCGGACCGCCCGCGCGATGGGCATCCGCTGCATCGGCGTGTACTCGGAGGCGGACCGGTCAGCCCTGCACCGCCGCTCGATGGACGAAAGCCGCGAGATTGGCGGCCCTCTGCCCGTCCAGAGCTACCTGGACATCGAGTCGATCCTGCGCGTCGCGAAGGCTACGGAAGCGGAGGCGGTCCATCCCGGGTACGGGTTCTTGTCCGAGGACCCGGCCTTTGCCGCACGCTGCGCCGAACAAGGGATCGTCTTCGTGGGTCCGCCGCCGAATGCGATGGCCCTCACCGGCGACAAGATTGCGGCGCGTCGGGCGATGGCGGAGGCCGGTGTGCCTGTCACGGAAGGCGTCGACCGGGTCCTGCGATCGGCCGAGGAGGCTCGTTCGGTCGCTTCAGAACTCGGATACCCGGTGCTCTTCAAGGCGACGGCGGGCGGCGGCGGCATCGGCATGGCTCGGGTGGATCGGCCGTCGGACCTCGCGGCGGCTTGGGACTCCGCCCGCTCGATCGCGCGCGCGAACTTCGGAAATCCGGATGTCTTTCTGGAAAAGTACCTCCAGAAAGCGCGGCACGTGGAAGTGCAGGTCTTGCTCGCGGCTCGCGGCGCCGGACTGGGCTTCGTCGAACGGGAATGCAGCGTGCAGCGACGGCACCAGAAACTCGTCGAGGAGACTCCGTCTCCGGCGGTCGCGCCGAGGCTGCGGGCGCGCCTCCTCGAGGTCGCGGTCCGCGGGCTGCAAGCGCTCGGGTACCGCAACGCGGGGACGGTCGAGTTCCTGCTCCACCAGGGCCGCTTCACGTTCAACGAGGTGAACGCGCGACTCCAGGTTGAGCACCCGATCACGGAGATGGTCACGGGCGTGGACCTCGTACGGCAGCAACTGCGTATCGCGGCGGGCGAGGGGCTTGAGATCTCCGCGAACGAGATCCGTCGCCGAGGACATGCGATCGAGTGCCGAGTGAACGCGGAGGATCCGCTCCGGAACTTCCTCCCGTCTCCGGGTCGGATCGTCGCGTACCGGGAGCCGTCCGGACCGGGTATCCGCGTGGACAGCGGTGTGGGGGTCGGTTCGACGGTGCCGCCCTACTACGATCCGCTGCTCGCGAAACTCGTCGCTCACGCCGGCACCCGGGAACTCGCAATCCGACGGATGCGCGGAAGCGTGGATGCGTTCGAGATCCATGGCGTCCACACGAACCTGTCGTTCCATCGGGCGCTCTTCCATGAGGGTCGCTTCGTGCGTGGCGATCTCTGGACGACGATGGTCGCGGACCTGCGGATCGCAGAACGGATGAAGGGTCGGGGACCCTGGGAGGAGCGGATTGCGGCGATCGCCGCGGCCCTCGCCGCGGACGGCCGCTTGGAAGCCGGTCCTACGTACCCGATCGAGCGCCTCCGGCGGTCCGGGTGGGTGCTCGCAGGGCGTCAACAAGGGCTCTCGGGAGGTGCGCATGCGATTCCGGCTCGTCGTCGATGGTGAGGCCCGGGACATCGATCTCTCACGTGATTCCAAGGGAATCACGGTCCGCGTAGATGGAGCGAGATATCGCGCCCAAACAAAGTCTACGAAGGAAGGAATCGCGATCCGGCTCGGGTCCGAAACAAGGCGGATCCGGTTCGAGGGTCGCGAGGCGATTGTCGATGAGCACCGGCACACGATCTCCATCGGGGAGGTGACGGAGGATCGACCCGAGAGGGCGCCCGCGACGACGATCCGGAGAGCCTCGATCGAGGTGCGGTCGTCGATGCCGGGCCGCGTGGTCCGGGTGCTGGTCGCTCCCGGCGCCCGCGTGAAGCGGGGGCAGACCCTCCTCGTCCTGGAGGCGATGAAGATGCAGAACGAGATTCCCGCGCCGCAGGACGGTGTGGTGCGGCGCCTCAACGCGACCGAAGGTGAGACGATCCCCGCGGACCGGGTCGTCGCCGTCCTCGAGCGTCGCTGACCCGGGGTACGTCGAGGATATGTCGCAGTCGGTCCTTCTTCGTGACGAGGTATCGCCGGTTCGTGGCCGTTGCAGGGACCTGCAGCGGGATTCGTTTGGACACCCGCACGCCGTACGCCTCGAGTTGCTCGATCTTCGCCGGGTTGTTCGTCATCAACCGCACCGATTTCACGCCGAGCACGCGGAGCACGCAGGCGGCGCACTTGTACGAGCGGAGGTCCGCGGGGAATCCCAAGACGCGGTTCGCATCGACCGTGTCGAGCCCGTGGTCCTGAAGGTGGTACGCCGCGACTTTGTTCGCGATCCCGATCCCGCGGCCTTCCTGTGCGAGGTAGATCAGGGCTCCGTACGACGCCGCTCCGATTCGCTTCAAGGCGGCATCGAGCTGGGCGCCGCAGTCGCAGCGTTCGGATCCGAACACATCACCGGTGATGCATTCCGAGTGAAGGCGGACGAGCACGTCCTGTCGGCCCGCGATCCGCCCCTTAACCAGGGCGACGTGCTCCTCTCCCGTGAACGGACATTGGAACGCATGGATACGGAATGGCCCGTAACGCGTGGGGAGGCGCGCCGGCACGGTGAGCAGGATGTTATCACACAGCGCTTCGCGGTTCCCGGCCATGACGCCGTTCCGATGGACCGGCTCTATATAAGAATTCGGCCGCAAACTCGCCGCATCAGCGTTCGGACTCCAGGTGAGCGACGATCAGGGCGGGCGCCGCACCGATCGCCGTGGCGGTTTCCAGGACAATGCCGCGGTCCGTGAGGTCGAAGTGATAGCGGCCCAGCGGATACGCATCACGGTCATCGAGGCCCCGCGGACCGAGCCCGAACACGAGGAGGAGCGACGTCCCCCCGCGCAGTAGGTCCGCGAGCCGCTTGGCCGTCGCGGCCTTCTTTGGATCTGGGCGATTCGTCGTGATCACGGGATCTCCGAGCTGCGGCGGGAACCCCCGCCTTGGGAAATCGAACGCCGCAAAACGACCGGCGTCCGCGAGTTCCCGGAGGTACTTGCCCTCCTCCCCGATGCTCGTCGTCCCGGAGACCCACACGGCGATCTCCTGGGGCGTCCGCAAGCCGTTCTGATACGGGAACCCGAACGTCGCGAGATTGCAGTCGAACGCGAGCGCGACCGGCGCCGCGCGGGCGATCGCTCGACGATGCGCTTCCGCGAAGCGCACTGGGTCGTACGAGTTGTAGAGGCCGATGGTCATCCGTCCGCGGGCCATCGCGGTGCCGATGGACTACGGATTATTTGCAGGTGCGCCCGCGAGCAGACCCGGGTCCATCGCGGATTGCGCGCCTATCCAGACGCTGAATCTTGAACTACCCTGTCGCCCTTGTCCCGCCACCGTGCGGATGTTCTATTACACCGTCGACGGCGGTCGCGTGGCGGGCCTCCCCGGGCCGGCGTACATGGAGTGGGACTTCGCTCGGTTGCGGAAGATGGGGTACTCCGTCGTCGTGAGCCTCGAGTGCGATCGCCTCAACACGTTCGAGATCGAAGACGCGGGGTTCGAGCACAAGAAAATCTGCATCGAGGACTTCTCGGCACCTTCGTTCGACCAGATCGACGAGTTCGTCGCGTTCCTCGACTCGAAACTCGGGGAGGGCAAGAAGGTCCTCGTGCACTGCTATGCGGGCCGCGGTCGGACCGGGACGATGCTCGCGGCCTATCTCATCCACCAGGGCATGTCGTCGGATTCGGCGATCGGCGAGATCCGGGCGCGTGCGGGAGAGGCCTACGGCACGATTCGGGGCGTCATCGAACCCGAACAGGAGGAGACCCTGCATCAGTACGAAGGCCGCGTGCGAGGGACGTAGCGGCCGGCTCACTTCAGCTCGACGAGGTCCTCGCCTTCCCAGGTGTACTTCTTCTGCTTGCGCTTCTTGTGGACCCCTTTCTGCAGCAGATATCCGACGAGGAGGGGCAACCCGATCGTCGCATCGACGAGGCTCTGGGCCATCTTCGCGTCTTTGTGGAACTTGCCCCACGACTGGCTCTCCTCGAACGTGCACCCGCTGAGGCCGCCCCACTGCGGCACGTCCGTCGTGATTTGCGCGGCGTACATGTGCGGGTTCTCCGGGTAGCCCATGACCTCCTGGATCACCTCGACCTGGGAAATGTAGTTCTTGGGCGTGCCGCCGCCGACATAGAAGACGCCCGTCCTCGGGGACTTCAGCTTGACCTGGGCGATCTCGTAGTTGTCCTTGATCGAGTCGATCGCGATGGGATTGCGGCCCGCTTTCACGCGATCGTGATGGTGCTTCGCGAGGGCAATCCCGACGGACGAGTCGTTCAGAGCCGGCACGAAGTACGGGATCCCCTTCCGATAGCAGGTGCCGACCAGGCTGTTCGGATCCTTCTCGGCGATCTTCCCCATCATCGCGAGGAACTCGCGGCTGCTGTACGACCTCGGTTCGAGGGAGTCCGCGAGGGCCGCAATCTCCTCGTCGCACTCCCGGAACAGCGACTCGTCCGCAAGGGTATCGTACACGCGGTCCAGGAAGTGCTCCCGGAGCACGATGTCGTCCGCGTCGGGCGAGGACCGGTAGTGCCTATACCCGTGGGCCTCGTAGAAGTCGTGATACGCAATCGCTCCCGTCGTCACGACGACATCGACCAGCCCGAATTCGACCATGTCCCGCATGACCTTTCGCAGCCCGCCGGGAGTCAATGCGCCCGCACCGCCGAAGAAGACCGTGCACTTCGGATCCGTCATGGCGTTCTCGAGCACGGAGGCACAGAGGCCGAGCGTCCTCGCCTGGAACGAGATGTGCTTGTAACCGTCCACGAGGTCTGCGACCGTCTTCGTCGTCTCGAGGTCGAGATGCTCGATCGGGACCGAAGTGAGGTCGGCTTTCGTGGGCTTCTTGCTCGCCATGGCCGGCCCAATGTGCGTCTCGGGCTAAAGGCTTCGGTTCTACGCCTTCTTCTTGCCTTCGACGGCCTCCGCGATCGCGCGGGACTTCTCTTTCGGCCTCGAACAGACGGCGTACTCGTCTCCGTCGAAGAACACGTCGAGGTCCGGGTTTGCCCGCTGGATCTCCTGAATCCGCTGCATGATGTCCTTCAGGGTAATCGACTCGTCGTTCGGGTCGATGCGCACGATAATCCTCTTTGCGCTCTCCGTCCTCACGGCCTGCCCCTGCTCCGAAATCCGGTCGCGACCGTCAGACCCGTCCGACCGTATAAATACTATTCCGGCGCGAGTTTTCGTATAATTGGTCGACTCAGTCCAGGGCAACGTACCTCACCTGCTCGCGCCACATCTCCGGGTCGTACCGGCTGTACGCGTCCGACGCCGCGCGCACGGACCAGCCGCCCTGCCGGTCGAGGAAGCGAGGGTCGGCCTTCTCGGATTCGGCGTGGCTTCTGGCCGAAGCGCGAATCAGGTGCGCGTGGACGTACTTGCCGATTCCCGCGTAGGCCGCGTAGGCCTTGAAGCGGTGATTGAAGCGGTCCCGATACGGGCCGTCGTCCGCTTCGCCCTGTCGTCCGAACACCGGGTCGTCCGGCTTCGGCTGTCGGAGCGCCTTGAGTCCTCGCAGGCGGCGAGCCAAGCCGGTGTCCAACAGCTTCACGAGGTCGTGGCCGTGCTTCGATGGCTTCTTGTAATTCGCCGTCGGGTTTGGTCCCACGTTGAGCTGCGACCATCGCAGGCTCCACACGTCCTCGATTCGGCAGAGTCCCGTCCACTTGAACCTCGCCGCGAGCGCCCAGTCGGAATCCCCGTGGCTCTCGGCCCACTCGACGATTCGCAGGAACTCGGCTTTCGTCAGCGGCGGATGTTGGACCTTCTCCCGCAACACGACCTCGAAGGATATCGTGTCGAGCTTTCGTCCAATGTCCCGCACGCCGACTTCGTCCAGGTCCTGCTTGTCGAGAAGCCATCTCCAGAAAGACCGCAGCGCCGCGACGTATCCGTTCCGGGTGTTCGGTTTCCACCCGTCGTCCTCCGCGCTCAGAGCGGACAGACAGCCTTCGACGTCGCGGTACGCAATCTCCCGGAGGTCGGCCTTGCCGATTCTTCCGAGCACCCGGCGGACGCGCGGCTCGTAGGATATCGCCGTGTTCTTGGAGCGGTAGTTCGCCATCCACTTGACCCACTCCGGCACGTACGGTTCCCACCGCGTGTCCTGAAGGACGTTCGGCATCGATGAGGTAGTCGCCCGGGGCTGCATCTCCCCAGGATTTCGGTCGCTCGTTCCCAGGTTGGTCAGAGGCGTCTCGTCGAACGTGACGGTCAGAGAAGCGACCGCTCCGCCCGGAGACTGCCACACTGAGGTTTCGACCACCCTGGCACACGGCCGAGAGAGAGACGCGGAAGCTAAAGAACGTTGTGTACTAACAAAACACGGGAGGGAGGCCTTGGCAACGACGGTCCTCTTCGCAGGGGTCCTAGCGCGGAAAACGGAGTCACGCGATTCCTGGTCCCTCTCCGCGGTCTGCGACGGAGACCCGACGCCTCGACCTGCCAACAAACCAGTGTGTGCCAGGATGCTGACGTGAGAGGCGCCGAGTCGGTCATCATGAACGGTGGACGACCGCTTAGGGATTTCCATTCAACCTCCGGAGGGCCTCGCGGACGTGCTCATCGGTCAGTCGCCGCAGGGGCTCGAGTCGTTGCACGGAGCGGCCGTCGTTCTTGGTCCGCAGGACGCGGGCGGATTCCTCGGCGAGTAGCTCCGCTTCCGTCTCGAGGGCGCCGCTAAGGGCGATGACAGCAGACTCGGAGACTTGTCCCTCAGCGCGGGCACGGAGGAGCCTGCGGACCTCGTCGGGTCGGACAATCATCGTCGGCCCTCCCCCCGGAGTTCGCGGAGACGCCGCTCCTGGTAGGTCGTGAAGGAATAGAGGGACGCGATGACGAAGCCCTCGACCGTATCCGGCAGCCCGAGCTCCTGTCGGGGAAGCAGGTACTCGACTCGATTCAGGAGAAGGCCGTCCACACACACGCGGAAGCGGCGCTTTTCACCGTTCGAGCCGGTCGTCTCGATTTCGGTTTCGGTTTCGTTCACGGTTAGGTTCCTGCTCCCGTTCTTCGGTCCAGGCTCGCTTCCCGCCGCGGCGTCGCCGACCCTCTTCCTCCGGGCCGATGAGACGCTCTAAGTCCAGCAGGGGGGCCGTCTCGCGGTGCGGCGGAAGTTCCTCGCGGAACAGTTCCCGCCCGCGCCGCGGCTTCCGCGGGGCCTCGGTCATTCAGTCCCTCCTGGTGAGGGCGGCTCCGCGACCTGTCGGCGCGCGGCCATCACCGTCGGTGGACATCAGCCGACCCCCGTGCGTGTTCGGGGAACCGGCGCCCGGGTACGGCGACTCGCCCTCGTTCATCATCATCGAATCCCCTCCCGAGCCCGCGAGCCCTTGCTTTTCCGCTGGAGTCCATCGTCGAGCGCACGCAAGAGCCGCCCCGCCTCGATGTCCTCGAGCTCCCGTCGAACCGTCGCGAGGTTCCGCGACTTCGCAATCGTCTCGATTCGTCGCGAACCGTCCCGAAGACGAGCGAGCAAGTCCGAGAGCTGGTAGCCTTTTTCGCTGGGCGGGTCGTCCGGAGGCGGCGCCGGTTCGCCGGGACGTCGGAGGGAGATGTCGCGTAGAAGCTTCAAGGCCCGTTGGAGGTCTTCCCGCGCCTCATCACCAAGATTGCCGGATTCCAGGAGGTCGTGAAGAATGCGGCCCAACTCGTCGAGGCCAGACGGTGGCTCGTCTTGCGCGGGCGGTAGGCCCTTCGTGCCGTACATCAAGACGGCTCTGTTGTGGGCGATTCGGCTTTCGGGGCTCGAGTGAAGGCGTTCGAGTTCGTCGGCTGTCATTCACCCTCACCTCCCTGCTGGGGCGCGTTGACCGCAGCCTGAGCGACGTCGCCGTCCCGGGCCGCGGTTAGCAATCGCTCGACCAGGCGGGACCGGGACACGTCCGCTCGCAGTTCGTCGAGCCACGAGACCAGGTCCGGGTCCATGGATATCGTGACCTTCCGCCGAACCGCCTTCATCGCGTCTCCCCTCACCCTTCGGAAGGGTCTTAATCACGCGTCGCAATGCGTGAAGGTCCATGACGGATTGCAAGGACTGCGAAAGGTTTCGGGAGTATCTGACGCGACGGCCGAACCGAGAGGCAACCACGAGCGAAATCGAAGTTGGTCTCGAATGGAACCGCCACCGAATTGCCACCCACCGCCGGCACCTTGAGCGAGGCGGCGAACTCATCCTGGGTCGATTGTTGCGACGACGGAATCGGGCCTTGTTCATCGAGCGACGACGAGGGAGGAAACATTGGCATCATCTTCTTTCCCCGACAGAAGACCGCGAACTCGGCGCGCAGGGTCTTCGCGAAATTCTCGACGACTTGCTCTTCATGTTTCGGGCAGTGCCCCCTCGGGGTTCGTCGGGTCGGCAGAAGGCTGTCGCGGGGGACCTATCACGCCTTCTCCCCGCGAGCGGAATCCCGTTCGCGACTGAGGGCGAGGAGACATTCGGTGAGTACGTGAGGCGGCTGAATGGCCTTCGATTCGTGGCGGTCATGGACGAAAGCGGCCGAACTGAACGACGCGAACTAGTCCGGGTAATCTACACGGATGGCGGACACGTCGCATGAATGGAGTTTGAGGCTTCGACCAGTCCACGTGCGCGAGGGGACCGCGAAAGTGGACCAGGGAGCCGAACGGGCTCGCTACATGCCCGCTACAACCAGTCACTAGGGGTAGCTAGCAAATCTTAAGACCCCGTCGCTACCTGCCACGCTCGTGATAACGCACTGCGCGTTAGAAAACTTCAAAGGCTTCAGCAAGCTAGAACTCGACCTCAGCCGCGTGAACGTCTTCATCGGGGCTAATGGGTCCGGCAAGTCTTCCGTCGGTCAGTCTTTGTTGCTTCTGAAGCAGTCACCGGGGAGCGGAATGAATCTCGGCGGCCCTTATTTTAGAGCTACTGACATCCGGGACATACAGAGAATCGGTGCCGAGTCGAACTTGGTGCACATCAGCCTGAGAGCCTCGATTGAGACACGGGAACTCGGAGTTGCGAAGGATTTCATGGAAGATGTCGCGCGTTTCGAAGCAGAGTTCGCATTTGAGCGAGGACAGGTGCGCCGGTCACGAACGGAGGTTCGGGTGAAGGGGCTAACTTTGGCCGCTCAATGGGACAGGTACGAGGGTACTACGCAGAACAGCCTTGACATACAGAACGTTCAGGTCACTTATCAGGGGACCCCGGAGGTTGGGCTCCCGATGCAGGTAGTGTCGACCTCGACCATTGGGACAATTCCTCCGGAGAAGTACGCACGGGTCCAGAGTCAAATCCAAGCCCTGATGCAGGCCGGAAGGGTCATACTTTCTCGCATTTACTACGTCCCACCGATAAGGGGATTGGAAAATCCGAGTCTCCCCCTGCCAGGGGGGCCATCGGTGGACCTATTCGAACAGGGTCCGCAGCAGTATCCTGCCACGGTGCTTGCAACTCTTGCGTATCGAAGGAGGGAGTATCAGCCGCGAATCGCCGCGTGGACAGACCGCGTCCTCGGTCGCAAGGTATCTGCGGAAATAGTCCCTGGCCCCCAGGTCGAGGCAAGAGCCGCTGAAGGCGACAAAGAAATTAACATCTTAGCCGAAGGATTCGGGCTGAACCAGCTCACGTTCCTGTTCACTCAGATTCTGAGTGCGCCGGCATCCTCGACTGTCATCATTGAAGAGCCGGAGATTCACTTGCATCCGAAGGCACAATACGAACTCGGGTCCTTGCTGGTGGAACTCGCGCTGCACGAAGAAAAGCAGTTCATTTTCACCACCCACAGCGAACACTTCCTGTTTGGCGTCTTGTCAAAAGTCCACACGGAGAAGGGATTCACAAACAAGGACGTCACGGTCTACAGCTTCGAGCGAAAAAACTCCATCTCTTCGGCGAAGGCCTTGACTGTAAACGCCGACGGGAAAATCGCGGAAGGCCTACCCGGTTTCTTCGAACTGAGCCTGGAAGAATTGCGCGAAACGTTGGCGAAAGAGGTTTGACGATGGGAAACCTCAGGTTCCTTCTCGATGAGAACCTCCTCTATGAGGCCCACGCCGGCGTGAACGAGAAGGGAAGAGAAGACTACTCGGCGGGAAGGTTGGTCCTCGCGATTGCCGACAAGTGTCACAAAATCGCCCTTGACAATGAACTCCGGAAACGGTACCAATCCAAACTAAAGGAATTGGAGTCAGTAAGGGGGCAAGCAGCTGTTAACGTCTCGAAGGTTCTCAACTTGATAATGCGAAATAGTGGGAAGGTTTACGTGCCATTGTCCAGGACCACCCATCTTTCAGGCGACGTTCCCGACGACGACCGCCCGCTCGTTGAGCTCGCGATAGACGCGAGAGCGCTCTTTATAACCACGGACGATAGGCTCATATCGCGTCTTGGAAAGCTATCCATCCTGACGAAGCATCGACTCGAGGTCTTGCGACCGGAGGATGCCGTTGGCAGGGCTTCGGCCGACTGATGTTGCACAATCCTGCGCTCGTCGGCAGGGTATCTCACCCTGGTCACCCTGCGCCGGGGCCACGAAACGACTGGACTCCCTGCTTGATGGCGGCGACGAGTGCTTCAACATTTGCGAATCCGTACCACCCATCGACCGCCTTAACTCCGCCAACCTGACCCCAATCTTCCCAAAGGCGCTCGTCGTCGTAGCTCCATCCCGCGTCGAGCCCAAGGTCCGCGACCACTACGAAATACCGTGCGAAAGGGACCCTACGCTTCACCAACAGGCCTTGCATGATTTTCGAGAAGACCATGTTGCTATCCGCCCACGCAGTCACTTCGACGAACGTGCGGTCACCTATCTGTAAGTCGGGTTGCAAGTAACCTCCCCCGCCCGCTTCTCTTGGAACGGTTATGAGAGGGGGAGGGTGCGTGATTTCTTCGTCCGGCAGAGCAACCCGGAGAATGCTCTCCAGCAACCTCTCGTAAACTCTACCGTTCCGGACGTAGTGCTCGCCGCTTACAACCGAGGCGTAGCACGGGGGAATTGCCGCCTTGACCAAATCGAAATGCTGGCGCCCGTCCATGCCGCCTCGGAGGCCTCAGAACAACTTGCCTTCGGCGAACCTCGTGATTTCTTCGGTCTTCTCCCGCCCTGCAACTGCTAGATGCTCGAACGGTTGGTTCTGTCTCTGTCGTACCATGCTTTCGGAGATGACCAGGTATTCCCACTTCTGCGGTTGCCCTAACGAGTCAGGCACCTTGACTAGCGAGGCGGCTTCGCACCACGATTTCGATGCCAAGGCTTTGACGCGAACGTTGGGCAGCTCCAGGTCCTTGTCGGCCTTTGTCTCCACAAGGTACATTGTATCGTCCGTCCGAACGACAAAGTCGGGCTCGTAGTCCCGAAGCACCCCGGTCTCGCTCCTGTACGGAACTGTGAACTCGTGGCGTCGGTCGAGCTTGACAAAGGCCTTGACTTCGATAGATGTATTGAGAACCCGCTGGATGAACTCTCGTTCGAAGCCGCCACCCCTTGCCGCGAAAGCCATCCGGGGGTAAATCGCCTTTCGAGTTTCGACAGAGTTTGATTCGCGCATCACCAGCACTCGTGAATCGGAAACGCGCTTCCACGTTGCCTCCGGGCCTGCGTAGAAATCTACCCTGCTCATCGCGTCCCCGATTGTCTGACGGAGGGTCTTGACGACGAAGTCGAAGAGATGAGAAAAGGCAAGCATCCGATAGTTTTCCGGCGGGTCCCAATCCACCTGCTGTCCGAAGAGACGTCCCGTTACGTAGTTGTCAGCGAGGCCCATTATCTCCGCTTTTTTCCCCGAGAGGGTCGGGTTCTTTTCGTCCGTGGAGAGTTCCGTTGCGACCGCGTGCAGGAAATATCCGTAGTCGAAGATGCCAGTGTCGAGCTTCCATTGGCCCAGGACCTCGTCGGTTGCTGCGAAACGCTCGGAGATTGTGATGCTACCCACCCGTTTTTTCATCTCCTCAAAGCCGATGTGGAAAGACGGGAGCTTGTCTGTATCAATCGACGACAGGTTAGGAACAACGCCGGGGTTGTACATTTGCACGGGCCATTCGAGGTCGAATGCCGGAATTCTCTCGGGGAAGGCTGGGACTGTTATCAGGTCTCCGACAGCCGAAACATCGAGCCCCTTTCCGCCGCCGATGGCGTACCCCTCCAACCGAAGGTGGTCGTAGAACTCCTTGAATCGGGGATGCTCGACTACGAACAGAATGTCGAGCGAGTTGCCGGGCTTGCGGGCAGAGTAAATGTCGGAAATGGCCTGAGATTTCGAAGCTTCATATTCTGGTTCAGTGAACATTAGCCGCAGTCCGCGGCCAACAATCTGCTCCAGCAGGATGTCCGACTTCGCCTGGCGGAGCACAACCACGACGCAGATACTCTTGACGTCGAATCCTTCGCGTAGCATGAGAACGGAGTTCAGAATGTCCTTCGGATTCTCGCTCCATGGTCTATCGATTCCAAATACGTCGCGGCGGATTCTCTCCCAGTCCTCGTCGGACACGTCCTCCTTTCTCTTCGAATGGATTGTGAGGACTCGCTCCCTGCAGGACACACCCGCAAACTCGGGGGGATTCTGGAGCCACCGCTCCACGAGGTCCGCGACCTCGTTCTCTTCCGAGAGGATAAAGAGGACCGGTTTCTTCCCTATCTGCTTGTTCGCGAACTCCTCGCGGAGCTGCTCCAACTTCCTGAGTCCTATCTGCAGCAGGAGCTTTTGGTCACTGGAAAGCTCAGTGACCTTGCCGCGGCGGCCCGATTCGGCGGGCTCCCGCTCCGCGGTGAACTTCCCCCCCATCCCTGCAATCTCCTGATGCTCCTCAATGAACATCTGCTTGACGAGCCGGTCCTTCATTGCGTGAAGGAGGTCGTAGTCGTAAACGACGTGCGGGAAGTACTGTTTCATCTCCCCGGAGCCGTAGAACGGCGTGGCGGAGAAATCGACTTCCATGAACAAGCCGCTAGCGTCGCCGTGTCGTTCGTGAAGGCGGGTCTTGAGGGACTCGACTGCCTGCCCCCAGATGACGATGTCTTCGATGGCCTCTCCGCCCCCCTTCAGCTTCCTGATTCGATGTATGTGATGAGCCTCGTCGTTGAACACCACGAGGCCGGGAAAATCCGTGAGATAGCTCAGGAACGTCTCAACTCGCTCACTATCTCCTGACAGTTCGCCCGTCATTGAGTCCCATAAGTTGGGCTCTCTCGTACTGGGAGCGAGTTGATGCCAGTTCGTGACTAGGACGAACGGACCTGAGGGGGGAGGGGCATTTGGGCGGACGTCATCCTTTGTGAGCACCTCAAAGTGGAACGCATTTCGCCACGCGGGCGGAACGAAAAGGCCGCGCCTATAGTCCGATGTTAGCGGGTCCCTGTTCTCCGAAGAGGGGTCGAGCTTTCCGAGGAATGAGTCTAGCAGACGGTCCAGCACAACCAAGCCAGGGGTCACAACGAGGAATTGCTGGGAGAAGAGTTTGCTTGAGGGGTCCTGCCTCTTATTGAAGTACTGCCATACAAGCAGGGCCGCCAGCACCCAGGTTTTTCCCGTGCCCGTCGCCATCTTGACCGCGTACTTCGGGTAGTCTACCGATGCCAACTCGCGCTGGATGCGGTCGAATCTCTCCACGAGCTCCGGAATCTCCTGATTGTAGAGCTGGAGAGGGTTTGTCGCTCGCTCGACTTCGTGACAGTAAATCACTGTCTCGATGGCCCGACGCTGGCAATCGTAGAATCGTTCCTTCGCATCCGGGTCTCGATTGAACCAGTACTTGAGGAGCGTCGCGGTCGTCGGCGTAACGCCATCCCAACCATTGTCGGCCCAAGTCCTTACCTTTGATTCCAGGTGCTTGGCGAGCGACATCATCGTTAAGGGGGTCGCCGGTCCCCCTCGTCGCCGCGGCATCAGTTCTCACCCGGAAGATTTACCGCGGTCTCCGCGGACGCGTCGTTCCCGAATACGTCAACAACCCGGACCATCACACGATACTCTTTCCCATTCGTCAACGCAGTCGAAGCGGTCTTCGGGACAGTCTTCCGATTCGCTCCGTTCCCCCTGAATGCCTGCCATCGTGAGCGGAAGGTCGCGCCATCGTAATCCCAATCGACGGCCCAATAGTCGATGAGTATTGCATAGTTGTCCTTCGCCACAGCGCGGACCTGTTCCACTTGTTCGGGGTCATCAAGCGGGATTTCCGAAAGGACGTATCGTTGAAGACCGAGCGAGACTTCGGATTCATTGCCACCGACACGCCGCACTTTGGGAGAAGCGAGGCGCATGTACGGCTTCTCATGGAAGGTGATTTGGCCGTGGACATCCTCCACGCTCTTTGCTTTCTTGAGATAGTCGTAGATGCTCGGTGGGATTATGCGTGGTTCGATGACAATTGTCACCTCGTCGTCCATACGGTACACGAACTCGCGTCTCGACGCATCGGAAGCATGGCGCACGATGATTCGCTTCTTGCCCAAAGATTCCAATGCGGCGTCGAAGTTGTAATCATAATCCCAGCCAAGAATTACGAGTTTGCGATAACCAGTTCCATCCAAAGTGGCGGCCAGTCGCGTCATCTCAATTGCTTTCTTCGCTGTAACGGGCCGGTCGGGATATCCTGCAAACACGAGTGTTCTTTCGTCTCCCCCTTCCGGTGAGCGAATTCCAAGGTCCTGATAACTCGGATGTGGAGTCGCGCCGAAGAGCTTCAGGATAATCCGTTGCATTTCTGAGATACGTGCGCCCAAAGCGTAAATCAGTTCGCGCTGGTAGTTGCCGATGTTTTCGACAACGAAAGGGTGCGCGTCCTGTTGTACGAGCCTTGTTCGAGCGACTTGAATCGCAACTTTGGAGAAGTCCGACATAATCCACCGGCGCCTGAGTCTGTCGGCCACGGCCCCGGTTGTACCTGAGCCCGCGAAAAAATCCCCGACGAGCTGCCCCTCATTCGAGGAGGCGAGCAGTATTCGTTCGAGCAACCCTTCTGGTTTCTGCGTCTCGAAACCAAGACCTTCATCGGACCAGGATACGACGGGCAATATGTCGTCCCAGATGCTCTGGAGAGGCCCACCTTCCATCTCGTCCAGATACCTCTTGGAGCGCGGGAACCCATTGGGTGTGAAGTAGATGCGACCAGAAGCAACGTATTCATCGAGCTTCTCCTGTGAAAAGCGCCAGTGCGAGCCAGGAGGTGGGCTCCGCAATTCGCCCCTGAAGTAACGAGCGGGGCCCGGTCCTGCAGCAGCAACGTCGCCAGATGCCCATCGCCTACCATCCGGGTCCTTGTATCGGTAATACCGCTCGACATACCAATCCTCATACTTTGCCACAGGGTCGTTCCAAATCCAAGAGTCTGACCCTGAGTAGAACAGGATTCGGTCATCTATGTTCCCGTACCGTCTAGGGTCGTTGTGCGCACTCGTGCGCTTCCAAACGATTTCGTTGAGGAACGCAGTTCTCCCGAAAACCTCGTCGCACAGGACCTTGACGTAGCTTGAGATACCAGGACCGATGTGAACGTAAATACTGCCGTGGTCACTAAGAAGACGACGCATTAATCGGAGGCGTGGGAAAAGCATGTCGAGGTACGAGTCGATGCCTCCAGCCCAAGTGTCACTATATGCGAGCCTCTCGATGACCGAGGGCTCCTTCGTCACTTCAGACCCTTCGATGGTCATTCTGTGCGAGTAGTCCGACTTCGAATCGAAAGGCGGGTCGATGTAAATCAAGTCCATCTTGCCTTCGTACCCCTGCGAGAGGAGAGCCTGCATCGCTAGCAGACAATCGCCCCAAATCAAACGGTTCATCGAACTGATATCGACTTCGCCGCCGGAAGCGCGCGGCAGTTTTTGCTGCGCCTGTGCGGGGTTAGGGTAAACAACTTCTGCAGTTTGGAATTCGAGGTCCCTAGGACCCACTTCACGCCTTGATTTCGACTCCCACGCCAAACGCGCGGTGTTCTTCCTCGGGCCTATCGGAGGCAACTTGACAGGCAGGTATCCCTCTCCTGCGGAGCACCGGCAGATTGGGCACCCTGGTATAGAGCCTTTCGCGGCGCTTTTTCCCGGCGGCCCTTTGCCCGTGAGCGCGGGGGAGGCTTGGCTACGGGCGGTTCCCCAGGCGAATCCAGGCGTGAGTCAAGAGAGCGGCCGCATTAGCCGCTGGTGAACGAGTTTGCGTACTGCCTCGACCTTCGGCATCAAGGCCTCGATTGCTCTCTGTCGGGCAGCGACCCTCTCGTCCTTCAGCAGCGCATCCTTCACGGTCTTGACAAGCTCCGAAGCGAGTTTCTTTGAGTCCAGGTAGCCAGCCTGGCCAAGCCGGTTCGCCGTGTTGTCGATGCGGCTTTGTGACGGGATGGTAATTGTGGGGTCGAAGAGGAACGGATAGTCGGATTTCAAATCGGTCGCTATTTCGGCTCCAGGGTTGCCCGTTCGCACCATGTCGGCTAGTCTCTTGGTCGCCGCGACGAGGACTTGTTCCGCTGCGGCATAGGCGTCGTTCCAAACCTCATGGTATCTTTCGAGTTCCTGGATGATGTCCTTGACCGCGTTGCTCACCTCCGGTGCGACGAACTCTTTGAGGCTCGTGCCGTTGATTTCTCGCCACTGGTGCAAAAATGCAACTTGGCATCTCTTCAAGTCGTCAGTGACCCGCAGCAAGTCGTCGTACAGCGGAGTGTAGATTCTTTGAAACCTGAAGTCTGCATCCCTACTTTGCTGGGTGATATGGGAGTACAGCCACATGCCGATGGTCGCGCTGAACGAGGCCGTGAAGAGGGCCAGTGGGACGGCGAGCACGAAGGAAAGGTTCAACTGGGGGTTCGCTTGCTGCAGCACCCCGACGGCAAAAGCAGCGACGCCGGCAATGGCGCACAGAGACCTACTGAAGTTCCATGGATTCCTCCACCACTTTAGATTCACGGTCCCGCCACGGCGACCCGGGCTACAAGAAGGTTTTCAGGGAACGCCGGGATAGACCGCGTGCCGCGGCCCCTTGGGCCTCGTTAGGAACAATATCAGGCAGCGAGGCCGCCCTTCGCTTCCGGCCCTTCCGGCCCCTCATCGTCCGGGGCCGCCCGGACGACGCGAATGAGTGGGCTTTCCGGGCCACGGGGGCGAATCACGCGGGTCCGGGCGGGCAGCGACCTGCATGCTGCCGTCCCTCCCGGCCGATTGCGACTTGGCCCGGCGGGATTTCCCCCTTGCATTTGACGCAACAAGGGCGAGGCCTCGGCGGCGGCAGACGCGAGCCGCGTACGGGCTCCGGCCCGAGGAAACGACCGAGTCCCGGCATCGTCACCGCAACGAAGCCTGGCTTGCCGGGGCGTCGACGGGCCGCGTAGGCGGCGAGGGCGAGGGCGTCCACGAGGTCGTCGTGCTTGCCGTGCAGCCGCAGGTTGCCCGCCTCGGAAATGGAGTACTCGAACGCCGACAGCTGGAGGAGGAGCCGCCGGTGGTCCGGGAGGTCGAGCTGGCGATTCTCGAGGGCGAGCTTCAGGTTCGACATCAGGTCCGCCTTCGAGCCGAGGGTGAATGCGAAGCCCTCGACCGGCACCCGCGCCTCCTTCAACGAGTCGATTTGCGCAAGGCCCGCGCCCGTGTCGGCAAGGACGCGCCGCACGCGGAAGGATTCGGCGACGACTTTCACGTAGCCGACGACCTGGGTGTACGGCGTCTCGAAGAACTCCTTCAGGTGGACGAGCCGCAGGTGCGACGGTTCGACGGAGTCGTCGCGCTCGACGACGGCGACGACACTCGAATCGACCTTCCTTCCCCAATCCACTCCGGCGAAGCACGAGACCGGCCCGTCGCGTGCGGAGTCGCGCAGCTCGTAGTCCCGGATGGCCGCCTTGATGGACTCGTGCGAGAAGTACGCGTCCGCCGACGCGACGAACTCGCCGAGGTACTCCGTCCGGTAGGACAGCGGGTCCGTGTCGAGTCGCCGGGCCTCCAGGAATCCTGGCGGGATGAAGGGCGACCTGGAGGACGGAATCTCGAGGACCTTGAACGCGGGGTTCTCGCGGGCGCAGCGGTAAAAGTACGACCCGACGCCCCACGGCGTCGAGACGACGACCAGGGCGCCGCCTGTGACGGCGAGGGACGGCAGGAGGGCGTCCTGAATCGCGCGGTCCGGCACGAAGGCGGCCTCGTCGACGATGGCGAGGGACGGGCTGTATCCCCGGAGGGAGGAGCCGTCGACGCCGCTCGGCAGGGAGAGGACCTCGCTGCCATTCGACAGACGGAGCCGCTCCAGGCTGACGTCCACGAGGGACCTCTTGAGGGCCGCGTTCCCGGCGATGAGGTTCTTGATGCGCGTGAGGACGTACGTCGCCTGGCGCATCGTCAGGCTCGTGATGAGGACCGTTGTGTACGGCCGCGTGAAGGCGAAGTAGACGACGGCCGGGGCGATGACGTACTGCGTCGCGCCAATCTGTCGGCCCTTGACGATGGCGACGAGTGGCTCGCCGAGGATGGCCCGGATACAATCCCTCTGGTACGTCGGATGGTCGATTCCGAGGACGCGTTCGTTGAAGGCCTGGTACGAGCGGATGACTTCGGGGAGGGCCTCCGGAGGGACGTGGGCCTCCGGGCGCTCATGCGGCGGCACCGTGCCCAGGATGACTCGTATGGCTTCCGCGAGGTCCCCTGGGGCGGCCTGGGGCCTCGCGGGGGAAGGGCCGCGGGCCTCCGAGGCAGGGCGCTTCACGTCCATCCGGGAGAGACGCTGACGGACGTTCTCGATGCTCGTCGAGAATCGGTCCGCGAGGTACGCGGTCGACTTGCCCTCGAGGTAGAGGTCGCGCAAGAGGGCGTCGTCCGCCGAGGACCAGAGGCGGGGCCGGCCCGCGAGGCCTTTTGAGCCGGTCAGGAGATGGGCCTCCCATGGCAGGAGAACTCGAAGCGGCGGGCGTCGTCGCCGCCCTCATCGTTGCTGGCGTCGCATTGTGGACCGCGTGGTCCGCTCGGAGGCAGCCACGCGACATCCAGGATGCGGTCAAAGCGCTCAGCTCGATTGCCCAGACCCAGCAGGCCCAGCTCGAGACCTTGGCCCGGAGCGTCGCGTTGAACGCCTCCCAGCAGGACCGGGCCCAAGCCCTGAGGCAACAGGAGGTCCTCATCCGGCAGCAGCGACAGAACTGGAACGTCTGGTTCGGGATTGCCAAGGCCCTCGGGTGGGCCTACGACCGGGGCCTCCTCGGCGGGGACGAGGCGGACGACGAAGAGGACGACGAGAACTAGCGCCCGAAACGTCCCGACCGGACCGGCGAGACGTGAAGCTTCCGTCGCGAATTCTGGATGGTCGGACCTCGACGGTTGAGGGATAATGTCACTTATGTCACGGCCGAGGCCGTCACGGACAACGGAGCGGCTCAGGAGTCCTGGCGACCAGAATGAGCCTAGCTCAGTTTGAGGCTCCCATCCTTCACGCCGTTCAGAGCGCTCTGTGCGATGCCCACAGCTTCCGCCCCGTAGGACCGGAATGTGATGGCATCGCCCTCGTTGACGAGGCGGGTCGGTGACTTTCCTGCGAATCCGTACTCGGAGATGCTTTGAAGGGGCGCGACGACATCGGAGAGCCAGCCTACGCGGGCGATGTGCCGCTTCCCCTTGCTTACGACGTCTGCGTCTGTCCCACTCAGCGACTGCCACACGCGTTCCAGTCCAATGCCAATTTCGTGCGACCTTGGGAATTCCCAGCCCGCCAGGACGAGCAGGCTCTTGGCGGAGAACTCGACGGCCTTGGACGAATGGGCCACGGATTCCGCGTGGTCGTCTCTCTCCTCTCTTCGGGCCAGTTCGAGATGCCGTTCCGCGTCTTGGAGCCACTCCGCGGCTCTCTCGATGCTCTGCGAGACCTTCCTGAAATCCTTGAGTTCGGGCTTTCGGCCGCTCATGAGGATGTATCTTCACTCGGCATAAAGAGGGTCCAGTGTCCGTCGTTGGGACCATGACCCACGTCAGTCCGTGTAACCTGTGAAGAGGTCGAAATGCGCGTGGCGAGAGCTGGCCGGAGGTCGGACAGGGACTGACGGTCCAAGCACGGTACCTTCGGTACTGACTAACTGATAAGTCAGTCAGTCTCCCGCCTCCTTCTCCGGACTGCCTTCGGGTCGGGCGCGGAGGATTGCCCGCTCCTCCTCGTCGAGTGGACTGCCTTCGGGTCCGGAGGTTACACGGACTGGGGAGTTAGTCACCCTCGCGCCCTCCATGGAAACGAGGTGACTAGCTGCTGCGGCCGGACCGCCGTGGCAGAGCTCGCACGCCGCAGTGGCGAGGTACTGGACTCGGACCTTCCGGATGAGCGCGGGGTCTCGGCGCCCGTGTCGGTCAGCAACCCTGGAAATCGCGCAGTGGAGCCACGTCCGGACGGTGAGGTACCGCCCGGTCCTCGGGCCGAGGCTGAACGTCGAAAGGTCGAGGCCATCCGCGCCACGGGGTTTGTTCGGGACGAGGTGCTGGTCCGCGGCCCGGTTCCACTGTCGGTCCGTCACGATTCCAGCCTTGTTGAAGAAGAGGTCCTGGTCCAGGTCACGGTACGCGACGGCGACGTTCGTGTGCAGGAGAGCGACGACATGGGCGCGGAACTCGAGCCAGAACGCGTCGCCCTTGTACGTGCGGTCCCATTTCTTCCGTTTCAGGGTGCCGAGGATGCCCTCCTCGCGGAGGACCTCGCGCAGGACATCCTTGAGCGTCTCTTTGTCCGTGACGACGAGTCCTTCGAGGGTCCGCTGCGTCTCATCGGTCACCTCGGGACCTCCTCAGACCGTGAGAGCGCTTCCCGTGGCGTTCAAAGGAAAGAAAGGGAAAAAGGTTCAGGGAACGACTGGACCGAAATACTATTCCGGCGCGGCGCCGCGCGGAGATTCTCGCTCGCATACACGTGCTAGATTGATGGATGATACTGGCGACCTTACGATTATATACCCTCTCGGGAGGTAGTGACGCGAACCGGTTCAGCGGAGTCGGTCGTGCGAACGATGCTATGGGAGGCACGGGCCTGATGGCGATGAAGCCCACGGACGGCACCGTGGCCCAGGTCTGTCGGGTCTGCGGCGGGGAAGTGAACCCGCACGGGGAGTGCGTCGTCTGCGGCACGAAGCAGTCGTCGTCGGGCGCGAAGGCGGAGGACAAAGGCCTCGGCACGTGGCTCAAAGGCGCCTCCGACAGCGGCTTGAACACATGGATGGGCGCCGAGGGGACCGGCGGCGACTCCCGGGACGATGCGCTCCGCAAGTGGCTCGCGGGCGAGGATGACGCCTTCCAGGAATGGATCGGCGTGCCGACGGTCACTGGGGGCGCGAAGGCCGGGCGAACGGCGGACCAACTCTCGGACGACAAGCTCCGGGACCTCCGGGCGAAAGGCCTCGAGGTCGACGGCCTGCGCGCCGAACTCGAGTCGATGCGCGCGACGTTGAACCGGGAGCTGGCGAACTTCCGCACCGGCCGGTTCGATCCGATCCGATACATCGAGGAGACGGCGGGCCTCTCGAAGCAGCTCCAGACGGCGATCGCGAAGCGCAAGGAGCTGGAACAGGAGATCGAGCACATCAAGAAAGGGTCCATTGCGGTCATCAAATACGTCAAGTCCCAGCAGCTCAAGGCGGGCGCTTCACCCGAGGCGAGGAAGCGCCTCGACCAGGAGACGAAGGCCCGGCAGTCGCTCGAAGGGCAGGTCGCGGACATGCAGGCGGTGAACGACCAGCTCCGGAAGCAGATCGACGCCGGCCTCGCGAAGATGAAGCCGGATCATCGGGAGCTGAAGAAGCGCGAGATCTCGCTGGGGGAGCGGGAGGCCGCGCTCCAGGCGAGGGAGGCGCGCCAAGCTTCCGTCGGAGCGGGCGAGGCGGGCGCTCCAAGCGAGGAGTTGAAGCGCCGGCTCGAGGAGGAACTGCGGGAGAAGGAGCAGGAATACCTGGAGAGCGAGGAGGCTTTCAAGAAGCGGATCATCGGCCTCGAAGAGCAGGTCAGCAAGTACAAGATCGAGGACAAGGTCCGCGTGGACTCGCAAGCGCTCGCGGGAAAGTCGAAGACGGAGGTGCAGGGCGTCCTCCAGAAGAAGGAGCAGGACGTCCAGCAGAAGGAGCGCATGGTCCTCCTCCGGGAACAGGAGCTGCAACGGCTCCAGGAGGAACTCCAGGTCAAGGAGGACGACATCAAGAAGGTGAAAGAGCCGCTCGCGTACAAGGAGGAGGAGCTCCTCCGTCGCGAAGAGGACCTGCTGTATCGCGAGAAGGTGATGCAGGCGGAGCGCCGCAAGATCGAGGACGCGAAGGCGCAAGGCGGCTCGACGGCCGAGCTCGACCTGAAGGCCCGCCTCGAGGAACTCAAGTCGGAGATCACGCAGAAGGAGGAAGAGGTCCGGTCGAAGGAGAAGTACCTCCAGCAGAAGATGGAGGATCTCCGGGCCCGGGAGCAGGGCTTAATCTCGGAGGACATCGAGGCCCGGGAGCAGGACCTCCAGATCGAGGTGAAGCAGCAGAAGGTGAAGACGGGCGTCCCGCGGCTCGACGACCTGTTGTTCGGCGGCATCCCGTTCGGCACGAACGCGTCCGTCTACGGCCCGGCGTACGTCGGGAAGGAGGTCGTGGTCGGCATCTTCATGGCGGAGGGCCTAAAGAAAGGGGTGCCGATCGTCTGGGTCCTGACCGACAAGGGTCCCGCCGACATCCGCGAGGAGATGTCGTTCGTCCTGCCCGGCTACGAGGAATATGAGAAGCTCGGTCTCGTCCGATACATCGACGCGTACTCGAAGTCGATGGGCGCGGAGGCGTCAGATCCGAACACGACGTACATCGACGAGCCGACGGACCACCAGGCGATCCTGAAAGCGGTCGATGCGAAAGCGGCGGACTTGAAGAAGAAGTATCCGACGTACCGGCTCGCCTTCCGCAGCGTCTCGACGCTCATTGCGTACCTGGACCCGACGACCACGTTCAAGTTCCTCCAGCCGTTCGTCGGCCGCCGCAAGCGGGACCGGGCCGTCGCGTTCTACGTGATTGAGAAGGGCATGCACGAGGAGCAGGAAATCCAGATGCTCGGCTCGCTCATGGACGGCAGCGTCGAATTCAAGGTGGAGCAACTCAAGTCGTTCATGAGCATCAAGGGCATCTGCGATGTGCAGAGCCGCGGCTGGATCCGCTACACGTACACGAAGTCGAACGTGTCGGTCGGGTCGTTCAGCCTCGACCACATCAAGTGATCAGGCGATTTCGGGCGAGCGGCCTTTCGGGGGCTTGCCGGCCGCCTGCTGGATGTTCACCTGGGGGATCGGGATCGGAGGCGGGAGGCGCAACTCCCGGGCGAGGAGGACGGCCTCGGGGATGCAGTTCGTCATGATGATCGTGTGGATCTCCTGCGCGACCTCGGGCGGCATCTGTCCGCCGGCGGACCAACCCCGCACGAGCGCCTTCGCGTCCCCTTCCCAGAGGAGGCTTCCTTCGATCTGGATGAGCCCGACCACGGCCTCGGACGCGTGGTAGTTCGCGGTGAAGCGGAAATCCACGGACGCCTGTCGCTCGCCGAGCTCGGAGACCAGGGTGACCGTGCTGTTGTGGTCCACCCGTAAGTTGACCCAGCGCTCCGCCGGCTTCACGAACCGTCGGCCGTCCACGCTCGACAGCTCGAAGGTCTTGATCGGCATTGCCATTCGCGCCTAGGGGCCGAGCCTATATGAACATTGTCGCGGAAGGCGGTTTTTAGCCCTCCATGGTGTTCGGAGGTGCCGTATGGTCCTCTGGATCGGGGTCGACGACACGGATAGCCTCCAGGGCATGTGCACGACGTTCCTCGCGACGGAGATCGTTCGCGACCTGACTCAGGACCACGATTTGATCGGGTATCCTCGCCTCGTGCGCCTCAACCCTAATGTTCCATGGAAGACCCGAGGAAACGGAGCCGTGTGCATCCAACTCGGAAGGGGGGAAGGTCCTACATCAATGGTCGGGTCGATTGCCGGACGTTCCATTATTTCCTACGCGAAGGGACGGACGCCGCCGGGGATGAAGGCTGTCGTCAGGCGCGTCGCGGAGCTCGTGGAACGCTGGTCACGATTTGACGACCCGACGACCAATCCGGCTTTCGTTGTCCTAGAAACGAAGCCACCCGCGGCTTTGTATTGGAAGGCCGTCCGTGGTGTCTTGTCCCGACAATCAGCGCGGGAGGCCTCTCGGGGGCTAGGAATCTTGCGACCGTACAAGAACGGTCGGGGGCTGATTGGCGCGCTCGCGTCCGTTGCGTGGCGACCCCGGGATCGCACTTACGAAATCCTCACTTACCGTGCCCGAGAAGCGTGGGGGAGCGATCGGCGAATCGTTCCCGAATCCGTGGTCCGAATGGACCGTTCGTTCCCTTCGACCTTCAATAACTACGACTACCAAAACGAGCACGTCGTTATTGCCCCCCGCTCCCCTTGTCCAGTCCTTTTCGGGATCCGTGGCGATGATCCGTCGATTCTCCCAGCCGCGATGAATACGGTGAAGGGGGAGCGACCCGAGCGATGGCTCATTTTTGAGACAAACCAAGGGACCGACGACCACGTAATCCGAGGCCTACCGTTGCGGTCCTGCGCTACCGTGCGGATGTCGGGGGTCGTACGATCACTTCCCCGCGACCTGCCCGGAGGTCACGTCGTCGTGCGCGTTTCGAACATCGACATTACGGCTTACGAGCCGTCCAAGCAATTCCGGTCGGTCGTTAGGCGACTCGTGCCCGGGGACCGAGTTCAGGTGGTCGGCGCTATCAGGCGTCGTCCGAAGACGGTGAATCTCGAGAAGATCCTAATCGAGTCGACCGTGAGCGTGACCCGAAAGGTGGCGAACCCGTGGTGTCCCGGTTGCCAGAAACGCACTAAATCAATGGGCCGCCAAGCTGGGTTCCGTTGTATCCGTTGCGGCAAACGCTTTCCCAAGTCCGCGGCGATTCTCGCCCTTGTTGATCGAGGGCTCTTGCCGGGCTGGTATGAGCCTCCGGTGTCCGCTCGCAGGCATCTAGCAAAGCCGCTGAAGCGAATGCAGTCGGAGGTCATACGCGATCGAGTCGCGCAAAGCGGGCTGCGAAAAGAGCCTTCCTTTGGGGTTCCGCCACTCCGAGTCCAGGGATCCGTTTCACCCGCTCGAGAAAGGTGACCGCTCGACTCAGCGGGATGAGGATCGCAAGGTAGAAGAATGAACCGAGGATGAACGCGTCGATGGGGCGGTTCAGCTTTGTTCCAAGGTAATCCATCCCCCAGAGAAGCTCCTGGACTGCGATTAGCCACAAGAGGGAGCTGGCCTTGAATAGGGCAATCCACTCATTTGCGAGGGGGAGGGTGATGAGTCTCAGGCCTTGGGGAAGCGTGATGCTCGCGAAAGTCTGCGCAGGACGCATCCCAATCGACTTCGCCGCCTCAATCTGGCCCTGGCCGACGGATTGAAACCCGGCACGGAACACCTCTGTCTGATAGCCTGTCGTGTTGACCGAGAGGGCGACGATTCCTGCCAACAGACTGATTCCTGCAACCCCTTGGAACGTGCTGGTCACCCAGAATTGGATGAGGAATAACTGGACCAAGGCAGGTGTCCCGCGGATCACTTCCGCATAGGCTGTAACTACCGCGTAGACGGCAGAAGCGACGCCCCCCCTGACCCCGCCTCGTCGGATCATGCCTGGCCCGAAGGCCCTGACGAGTCCCATCGGAATGGCCAATCCGAAACCGATTGCGAAACTGATGACTGTGGCCTCGAGCGATGTGGTTGCGTACCGGAGCAGAAAACTCCAGTGCGAAGCCATGAAATCGAAGCTGATTTCGCCAACGTTATTCAGGGCGGTCAACAACAACCCCACAACCGCGAGGAGAGCAACAATCCCAACGCTTGTCTTGAAAAAGGGTTCGTGCCAAACGCGACGCCACCCTGAATAGCCCGCTGGGTCGCTCATGTCTCACCCAAGAATCTTTCCGATGAACGCGCGCATCCGGTCAGTCTTCGGGCTCGCAAAGACTTCCTCTGGCGGGCCCACTTCAACGATGACTCCATTGTCCATGAAGATTAGTTCATCTGCGACGCCTTTTGCGAACCCCATCTCGTGCGAGACGACGACCATGGTCATCCCCTCGTTAGCGAGCTTCGTCATGACGTCGAGAACTTCATGAATGAACTCGGGGTCCAGGGCCGATGTCGGCTCGTCGAACAGCATTACTTTTGGGTTTAGTGCTAGGGCGCGGGCGATAGCTACGCGCTGTTGTTGCCCGCCCGAGAGCTGCGCTGGATACGCGTCCGCCTTTTCGGCCAAACCTACCTTCTCCAGCTCGTACCGTGCAATCTTCTCTGCTTCCGACTCGTCCAGGCGTTTCACTTTCGTCAAGCCTAACATGACGTTCTTGAGTGCAGTCAAATGGGTGAACAAATTGAACGACTGGAATACCATGCCGATTTGTTGCCGGACCCACTCCGGACGAATATCCGGGTCGTTCACCTTGACCCCCTCTAAAAGGATGTCACCCGAATCTGGCTGGATGAGGAGGTTGATGCAACGGAGGAGCGTGCTCTTGCCCGAACCGCTCGGGCCGACGATGACGAGGACTTCCCCCTTCTTGACCTGTAAGTCGATTCCTCGTAGGACGTGAAGGTCTCCGAACGACTTGTGAATCTTACGCACCTCGACCGTAGGCTTTCGGAGGTCGTTCATAGCTGCGCCGCCTCAAGTCCGGGCACCCGAAATGCCCGCTCGACTTCTTGGAGGATTCGCGAGACGACGAATGTCATGACGAAATAAATCAACGCAATCTCCACATATATGAGAAAGATGTTGTCGATGTTGCCGCGGCTGATGATCAGGCGAGACGCGAGGTTCTGTGCCATGTACGCGAGATCAAGGATTCCGACTGCGGAGAGAAGCGATGTGTCCTTGATTACTGACGCAAACTCGTTACTCAACGCGGGGAGCGAAATCCGAAACATCTGGGGAAGCACCACGTAAAACAAGATCTTCCCTTTGGTGAGGCCGATCGCCTCAGCCGCCTCTCGCTGACCGGTCGGGACCGATTGTATCCCTGCCCTCACAATCTCCGCTTGATACGCCCCCGAATGAAAGGCAAGGGCGAGAACGCTAACGGATAGCGCGAAAGAGTTTGGGTCTCCGATTCGGTCCGCGAGACCCGGAATGCCCAGGAGGACGGCAGTCGAAATGAGAAACGCAAAGGCGATCAACACGAGAGGTGGCATGCTACGGAAGAATTCAACGTACACCGTCGAGATCGATCGGGTTAGCCATCGGTGGGACGTGCGCCCCCACCCGAATGCAAAACCCGAGGAGAAACCAATCGGGATCACGATGGCGATAAGGCCCAGAGTGTTCGTCGCGCCGATTTTCAACGCGTTCAGCGTACTCACCGCGTATGGGAGGTCGTACAGTCCCAGCAGTCCCAACGAGACAAAAATCCCCAGAGAGACGAACGCCGCGCCTAACCCAACGGCGATGTTCCTGATTATCCGCAGATAATCGAATCTTCCGAGGAGTCGGGCGGCACGGGTTAAAGGAGGGGAGCGAGTCTCAGGGCGTCGCTCCATTTTCATCGAGGCGTCCTCCCCGCCCATTACAACCGGTCCCCGAGTCGTTGTCGGAAAACGGGGAGACAGAATAAAAGGTGATGGGACGGGCCTGACAGGGTTTCAGGACCCGAACCACTTTACCAAAAGAGCGTCGTACTGTCCGTTCGCCTTGATTTGGGCTAGCACAGAGTTTACCGTCGCCAGTATCCCCTCCGGGTCGCTCCTTTTCACGGCGAAACCATACAACTCGTTCGTAATAATCGTGCCGAGGAACTTCAACGCACCACCGGAACCGCCGACAATCGCCAGTCCTGGAGCGGCGTCGATGACCATGAACTCGTAGACGCTGTTTCGCAGATCCTGAAGCTCCGTGATCACGCTCGCGTACCGGTGAATGTTGGTGGCATTGTTCGGGTCGAACGGGGTAACGTACTGGTCGACCCAGCCCTCACTGGTGGTTCCGCTCTGAACACCGATTGTCTTATTACCGAGCTGCTGCGCGCTGCACATGTTGTTGGGACATGTCGTCGTGTCACTGGACCGAACGATAACACCCTGGTTTGCGTTGTAGTACGGGTCGGAGAAAGACATGGTGCGGTTTCTGTTCGCCCCGTTTGGGCCTGACATCGTAATTCCCGACGCGGCCATGTCGACGCCACCTTGCCCGATGGTTGCCAGCAGCAGATCGAAACTATTGAAGTTGCGGACGACGAGGGTCCTGCCGAGGGCATTTGCAAACAGCTGTGACAAGTCGATGTCGAACCCCTCGAATTGGCCAGAAGTGTCGTTGTACGATTCGAATGGCGGGAACGGCACGTTTGTTCCAACTACGAATGTTGCCTTCGCTGCAGGCTTGAAGACAAACCATCCGACACCTACACCGGCGAGGAATGTAACGACGGCGATAACGATGACAATCGCCGTGCTCATGCCTTTCGCGCCACCGGAGCGCCTCGCCTCTGGTGGCAGCGCACCTCCTCCCTCTGCCATGGCGGGTGGAAACGCATGTTAGTATTTGAATTTCATTGGCCGCCAACTGGCATGCGAGGCGAACATCCGGTTGGGGTCTTTCGGGCTCACTTCGCAGCGACACTGAAGCATTCTTCTAGCACGTCGAGACCCGCGTCCAGGATTTCTTTCGTAATGTTTAGCGCCGGGATGTACCGGATACTCGATTCGCCGCAGGGCAACAGGATCAAACCGTGTTCGTAGGCGTCCTTTTCGATGCGGTCCCGCCGTTTCGGGTCCGGCCGCTTCGATGCGCGATCCACGACGAACTCCGTTGCCTGCATCAGCCCCAGCCCGCGTCGGTCCCCGATGAACTCGTAGCGCTCCGTCATCTGGTCGAGCCGCTTCGCCATGTGCTCGCCGAGTTTCGCGCTGCGGGCCACGAGCCCTTCGTCCTCGATCACGTCGAGGGTCGCGAGGGCTGCCGCGGATGCGATCGGATTCCCGCCGAAGGTGTTCGAGTGCTTCCCGCTCTCCGGGAAGTCCATTTCCGCCGGGTACACCGTAGCACCGATAGGCAGTCCTCCGCCGAGGGACTTCGCGGTCGTCAGGATGTCGGGAATCGCCTTCGAGTGCTCGATCGCCCACATCTTCCCCGTGCGCCCGAGCCCGCTCTGGACTTCGTCGTCGATCAGGAGGATGTCATGATCCTTCGCGATTTTCGCGACGCGGTCCATCCAGCCCGGTGGCGGGACGATGTACCCGCCTTCTCCTTGGACCGGTTCGACGAAGATCCCCGCCGTATCCTCGGGCGGCGCGATCGTCTTCATGTACGTGTCCTCGATGATGTTCGCGCAGTACAGGTCACACGACGGATACGTGAGCTTGTACGGGCAGCGGTAGCAATAGGCGTACGGCACGTGGACGACGCCCGGCATGCTCGGGAAGAACCCCGCGCGCTGGCGGGCCTTGCTCGCCGTCAGCGAGAGCGTGCCCTGCGTCCGTCCGTGGAACGCGCCGAGGAACGCGAGGAACATGTGTCGCTTCTTGTGGGACTTCGCGACCTTGATGGCGGCCTCGTTGGCTTCCGCGCCCGAGTTCCCGAAGAACACCTTCTTGCGGTGCTTCCCCGGCGTGATCGCGCCCAACCGCTCGGCGAGTCGCGCCTGGACGTCGTAGTAGAAGTCGGTCCCGGCGAAGTGCGTGAACTCGGCGGCCTGTTTCGAGATCGCGTCGACGACTTTCGGATGCGTGTGCCCGACGTTGAGTACCGAGATCCCGGAGGCGAAGTCGATTAGCAGGTTCCCGTCGACGTCCTCGACGATGGAGCCGTGCGCCCTCTTCACGACGATCGGCGCCGTCTTCGTCGTCGTCGCGATCGAAGCCCGATCCCGTTCGATGATCTCCCGCGCTTTCGGCCCGGGCGGGGTCACCTTGATGTCCGGGAGTTTCACCTCGGCACCCTGGAGGCAGGCTAGGATTCGGCCGTATTAATAGTCTCTCAGCCGAGAATCCCGCGCGACATTTCGGGCCGGGGTCCGGGCTATTTCGCTGCGCCGATCCGCATCATTGTCGTGCCGCAGACGGGACACTTGCCTTTCATCGCGGGCTTCCCATTCTTGAGTTTCACCGCGACGGCGCTACTGATTTCCCGCTTTGCTCGGCACTTCACACAGTAACCTTGCACCATGGGGGAATCACCGGCTGTGCGAAAACACGGTCCTCAGATAAAGATAGTGGTGACATTTCATCCGCACGGTATCTGGGCGGATTTTTTATCGATAATACTTATATAATGTCACCTGGATTCACCCCCGGTCATTCCATGGAATCCCAACCTCCTGGAAGCATGCCGATGCCAGTTGCGCCTGCGACGCGAAAGACGCCCATCGGGGTCTTGATCCTCGGGATCCTCGTGATTCTCGCCGGGATCGGCCTCCTCGCCGTGGGCGGCCTCCTGTTCGCGGCTGCGTTCCTCATGGGGGCCGCGGGCGGTCAGGTCGGCGGGCTGTTCGGCGCGATCTTCGGCATCATCGGTGCGGTCTTCGTGATATTCGGCATCATTGCGGTCCTCGCGGGAGTCGGGCTGATCCGACTTCGCCCGTGGGCCTGGATGCTCACGATGATCATCGCCGTGCTGTCGTTCCTCGGCAGCCTCGCGGCGGTCGCGACCTACTGGTACCTGACGGTGCTCTGGCTCGTCATCATCATCTACCTAGTCGTCGTCAGGAAGGAATTCCGGTCGAGACCGGCCGGGATGTAGTCGCGTCCCACCCTTCGTTGCGGGCCCGAAAGGGCCCGCGGAAACCTTTATATCCGTTCGACTTGTGGGCCGAGTCAGTGTTTTGATGAGGTATACTCGCTTCGAGAGAGCCCGTATCATCGGGGCTCGAGCGCTGCAAATTTCGATGGGAGCGCCCTCCTTGATGGCTGCGGACTCGGGCGGCGACCCGCTCGAGATCGCGTTCTCCGAGTTTGCGTCCGGGACCGCGCCGCTGAACGTCCAGAGGTTCCGCGATGCCTTCGATTGAAGGCACGGCAATCCGAAAGATCCTGGACAGCCGCGGCAATCCGACGGTCGAGGTCGACGTCCGCGCGGGGAAAGCGTTCGGGCGCGCGGCGGCCGCGAGCGGGGCAAGCACCGGGACCCACGAGCCCCCGGCGTTCCCGAAAGGAGGGGTGGACGAGGCGCTCCGCACCTTCCGCACGGCGGTAGCTCCCCGACTTCGCGGTCGAGACATCGCGGATCAGCTCGGGATCGACGCGACGTTGCGCGAGGTCGATGGGACGCAGAACTTCGCCCGAATTGGCGCGAACGTGGCCACCGCGACATCGATCGCCACGGCGAGGGCGGCGGCGATGGCGGCGGGCCGGCCGCTGTATCGATACCTAGGTGGTAGCGAACGGGTGACCCTGCCTCTGCCCTTCGGGAACGTGGTGGGCGGGGGCCGCCACGCGATCGGCGGGACGACCATTCAGGAGTACCTCGCGGTGTCGCAGGGTCCGACCGCTCTCGACAATGTGCTGGGGAATGCACGCGCGCATCGGGCCGTCCGCGAGGCGCTCGAGAAGCGCATTCCGGACGAGCCGCTCGGACGAGGCGACGAGGGTGCCTGGATCGCGAAACTCGCCGACGAAGAGGCCCTGGGCCTCGTCTCGGATGCCTGTCGAGCCGTTGCCCGAGACGTCGGATTTCCCGTCCGGCCGGCGCTCGATCTCGCCGCCTCCGAGTTCTATCGCGGCGGCAAGTACCACTATCGCGACCGCATCCTCTCGCGCGACGAACAGGTCGACTTCGTCGAACGCCTCGTCCGGGAGTACGGACTGTTCAGCGTCGAAGATCCGTTCGACCAGGAAGATTTCGCCGCCTTCGCGGAGCTGACGAAACGCGTCGGGCCGAAGTGCAAGGTGATCGGCGACGACATCTTCGTGACGAATGTCAAGAGGCTCCAGCGAGGGATCGATGCGGGCGCGGGCAACGCTATCCTTATTAAGCCGAACCAAATTGGGACGCTCTCCGACACGAAGGCCGCGGTCGATCTGGCGCATCGATCCGGGTACGCGACCGTCATGTCGCACCGCAGCGGCGAGACGACGGACGATGCGATCGCGCACCTCGCCGTCGCGTGGGGCTGCCTCGGAATCAAGACCGGGGCGGTCGGCGGAGAACGGATCGCGAAACTCAACGAACTCATCCGAATCGAGGAAGGACTCCGGGAAGGCACGTGATGCAAGAAGAGGAGCAGACGGGCGTCCAAGGACTGCTCGTCCCTGAGGACGTCTACCTGACGTCGGGCGTCCACATCGGGACGCAGCAGAAAAGCGCCGAAGCACGTCGGCGCGAAGGTGCTTGCGGGCCGATTCGTCCCCGGGACGCTCACGAATCCGAACCTTCCGGAGTTCATCGAGCCCGAGGTCCTCCTGATCACGGATCCCGCCGCGGACCAGCAGGCGCTCCGGGAAGCTCTGAACGTCGGGATCCCGGTCGTGGCCCTGTGCGACGCGAACAACGAGACGCGGGATGTGGACCTCGTCGTGCCGACGAACAACAAGGGCCGGCGCGCGCTCGCGACGGTGTACTGGCTCCTGACGAGGGAGGTCCTCAAGGCCCGCGGCACGCTGAAGTCGGACGAAGACTTTACCTTCACGATCGATGATTACGAGGCGTCCCTCTGAACGGGGCGCCTTGCATGCGGTACCCGGCGGTGGCGGGAGCGTTCTACGAGCATTCGCGGGATGCTCTGCTCCGGCAGATTCGGGAATGTTACACCCATCCGCTCGGACCGGGCCGCGTTCCCGAAATCAAGAAGGGCGAGCGCCGAATCCTCGGACTCGTCGTGCCTCACGCGGGATACATGTACTCGGGCCCGGTCGCGGCGCACAGCTATGCGGCGCTCGCGGCGGACGGTTGGCCGTCGGCCTTGGTCATCTTCGGCCCGAATCACCACGGCCAAGGGGCACCCCTCGCGATCACGAAACACGACTGGCAGACGCCGCTCGGCACCGCGTCGATTGACGTCGGCCTCTACGAAGCCGTCTCGAAGCCGCCCCTCGAGGACGACATCCTGGCGCACCGAGATGAGCACAGCATCGAGGTCCAGTTGCCGTTCTTGCAGGCCCTGGCCGATCCCGTGCGCTTCGTACCGGTGTGCATGGCCTTCCAGGAGTACGACCTCGCCTCGGAGGTCGGCGGCCTCGTCGCCGACGCCGTCAAGGGCAAGAATGTGATGATGATCGCCTCCTCCGACTTCACCCATGCGGGCGTGCAGTACAACCAGATGCCCCCTCGCGGCATGACCGCGCCCGAGTTCGCGAAAGCCCAGGACGCGAAGGCAATCGAGAAGATCCTCGCCTTGGACCCGAAGGGATTCTCGGCCCGGGTCGCACAGGACGACATCTCTATGTGCGGATACGGGCCCGTGGCCGCGATGCTGACCGCCGCCAAGCGTCTCGGTGCGACGCAGGCGAAGCTCCTGAAGTACGCGACGTCGAGCGACACGAGCGGCGATGCGCGGATCGCGGTCGGCTACGGGGCGATCGCCGTCTATCGCTGAGAGGTCTCCTCATCGATCCAGTCGAGGTACTCGCGCGAGGCGGGGCCCATCGGGTACGACACGATGCACGGCACCTCGTACGGGTGCTTTTCCCGGACCGTGGCGATGAGTTTCTGCAGGAGGGCGCGGCGGGTCTTGAACACGATCACCACCTCGTTCGCCTCCTCAAGTTTCCCCTTCCATCGATACATCGATTCGATCGGCCACAGGTTTGCGCACGCCGCCAATCGTCGTTCGACCACGGTCCGCGCGATCGACCGGGCCGTCTCGAGGTCCGGCGCGGTCACGTAGGCCATGGCATGTGCGGCGGCACGTCGCGGCGGCATCGCGTCCCCTCCTGATGGGTATCAGGGTCAGGAACAGGAATGGGCTCGACGGCCTTTTAAGTGGCACGCCGCGTGCGCCGGAATGTATTCGAATGCCCGTTGTGACGATGTCCGAAATGGTCGG
>WNGJ01000111.1_pt1 | contig 65971 bp, 53 predicted proteins | sample 5400611 | NCBI WGS metagenome assembly WNGJ01 (sample SAMN13153375, study PRJNA577476) | soil metagenome | isolation source: 40 cm soil or saprolite under Garry oak tree replicate 1 | place: USA:California | collected 2016-06-15 | reverse complement strand
TTGTAGGCCTCGTTTACCTGGTCGAGCGTATAAGTACGCGTCACCAACTCATCCAACTTGAGCTTGCCATCTTTATACAAAGCTAACAACTCGGGAATATCCTTTTGTGGTTGTGAATCGCCGTAGATCGTGCCCATGATCGTCTTTTGCAAAAGGACAAAGAGCATGGGAGGGATAGGCATCGAAGTAACCTTTGCATCGGTCAGGCCAACAATTACTATTATTCCATTTTTCCCCGTCGCGGCAGCGACCTGTCCTATAGTCTCAGGAGTGGAGATTGCTTCAAAGGCATAATCTACTCCCATGCCGTCGGTGAGTTCTTTCGCTGCTCGTACCGGGTCCTTCTCTCGTGCATTGATAATATGGGTTGCACCCAGCGTTTGTGCCATCTCCAGCTTAAAATCATGGATATCTACCGCGATGATCATGCGCGCCCCAGCCAGTTTCGCGCCTTGAATGATATTGACACCCACGCCGCCGCACCCAATGACCATTACTGTGCTTCCAGGCGTCACCTTCGCACGGTGGATGACCGCTCCCACCCCCGTTGGAACGGCACAACTGGCTAGCACTGCACGATTCAATGGATATTCCTTATCCACGACCACCACTGAAATATCGGGAACCACTGTGAACTCGCTGAAACTGGATAGCAGGCAGAATTGACCAATATTTGTTGTGCCACTGTGCATGCGAAACGTTCCATCGAGCTGGGGACCCAACGTTGTAGCGGACCCTTTATTACACAGGTTGGAGTGACCGGAGAGGCAATAGCGGCACTTTCCACACCCTGGAATGAAGCTCAGCACGACGTGGTCACCCACTTTGCAGTGTGTGACATGAGGACCAACAGCCTCTATAATGCCGGCGCCCTCGTGGCCAAGGGCCATAGGCAGGTACGCAGGCATCTCTCCTGTAGCAACGTGATGGTCCGAGTGACAAATACCAGCGGCAACCATTCGCACCAGCACCTCGTGCTCCTTAGGTGGGTCAAGCTCAATTTCTTCTACGCGAATTGGCTCTCCTGCTGCATACAAAACAGCGGTTCGAGTTTTCATCCTCTACTTTCCTTTCGCAATCATTGTCATTAAAGTTCCAGGTGTCACTACCACGTATTGATTTCCCAACTGCTGGATCACCTTCTTGATGTCAGAAGGGGTCATGGACCATGCCAGGATATAGACATTCAAAAAGAGCGGACGCTGCTGGTTGGATGATACCGCGTTTCTCACCAGCTCTAGAGTCTTAGAGACGCTATCAGCAAGTCCGAGATTCTGATAGACAGGGACACCCTGCGCCATGTGCACCTTGGGCATCTTGGTTCCGGCGCCGTTCAAGAGGCCATGCAGACCGTAAGGCAGCAGGCCCTGAATTAATCGTAGCTGCAAGTTTGGATCGCTGAGGACCATCCCTGTCTGCCGCAAGTTCGCGATGATCGGTATCCCCGTGCTTTGTAAAAAATCGATATCCAGGACTTCCAGCGTCGACAGGTGCATGCTCTCCATCAATCGGCCCGTGCGCTGTAAAAAGCCAGGTAGTTCCTGGGCGGGCCAGCGTGAAGGAAACATATAACCCGCTCCACTCGGCCCGGCAATAAAATCATCATTGGCCGTAACTGTTCGATAGTAGTACGCGGCCAGACCTGGCGCTGCCTGTATCAGCGCTGGTGAGATAGTCCAGCCAATTGGAATCGAACCACGTGACGAGTCTCGCCAGAGCCGCAGCATGTGATGTTGGATATACTGGAGATTGTCTCCATCGCTGATCGTGAACGAAATAGCGACCTGGTTAGCGGAAAGCGTTGGTACTGCTTCAGCCAATGGCGCTTCCCTGGCGCTTGCCGTGGAGGACTGCACACTCGTCCAGACCTCCAGGTTATAAAAATTATCGGTAGCCAGTACCGTTAAAGCAGCATCCGAAGTCAGGCTTACGCCGCTTCCTTCATCGATGAACCAGCCAAGATGGACAGCCCCAGGCGAATATTCTTTGAAAATCGCCTGCATCAGACCCCGCTCCGATTGGAAATTGTTGGTCACATCAGGAAGAAAGTTGCGCGAGTCGAGATAGTACACAAAGGTATTGGTTGCCACCAGAAATGAGCGTAGCCCGGCAGCATTCTTGGGATCAAGTCCTGCAACAGCGTGAGATGAGCTATTTGGTAGAAGGTTTTGCCGCGCCCAGTCATATGCTTGTAGTCGATTGTTCCATTGGTAGGTGCGTAAATCGGCGAGAATGGGAAGATTATAGGTCTGTTGCCAGTCCTGGGCTTGTGTGGGCGAGACGACAATACCCTCGCGCTGACCCGCCATTGTGGTAGCAATATTGATGCTATCACTGAAATCGGGATTATAGATAATCATACCCTGAATCGCAGTGCGATAGCCGATCAGTAAAACCGCGAGGATTCCATCGCCGTTAGCGACAGAAGTTTCTTGCGGTATTGAGCCAAGAGCTTCTTTAAGCCAGAAGACTTCTTCGTCGCTGGTGATGAGATAGACCTTCGGTTGAGGCCGATTGATCAGGCCTGCCATTGTGACTGCACTCAGTTGCACTTCCGCTGAAGCCCCACGCAAATCAAATACGGTCAATGCTTGTGGCGCCTGGAATGCTGGTAAGATCCTATCGCCACTCCAATCGATGCCTTCGATTTCTCTTCGATTGCTCATGTTACCCCCTCATATCTGTAATGGCGCTTTTTTTGTTATGCTTTGCGCTTGTCAAAGCCATTGTAACACTATTTTAACGCATATACAGCTTCCATGAAGCAGCTTCCCAGGAATATCCTCTTGACCTCCTAGCTCAACTAGAGTATGCTACAATCCATAAAATACAGCGCAGATCCAAGCATGATCTATGGCTCCTCATTTCCGTATGTAAGTCTTCTGAAAAGCAGTAGGTACTACAATGTCGTAGAGGCGACCTCGATAATCGCCCAAACCTGAGTCAGAAAGGACTCCAGTCATGTCTGAGAAAATGGTAACACCTGAGCTCTTCCGTCCCCCGGTAGATTTCCCTGACGTTCCCTATGACCACCTTTTGCGTGCAGCCGCGGGGCGAGCTCCTGAGCGTCCGGCGATCATCTATCACGATCTTATTCTCACCTATCGTGAAGTGGTATCTATGGTCAACTGTATCGCCAACGGCCTCCATAACCTGGGTATGGAAAAAGGTGATCGTATCTGCCTCTTTACGACCAATCGCCCGGAGTATACCGTTACCTTCATCGCTGCCGCCTCGGTTGGTATCGTCGTCAGTCCAATGAATCCCGGCTATAAAGAGCGTGAAATCGCGTACCAGCTTGAAAACTCGGAAGCCAGGGCCATACTGATCCAGCGTGAACTCCTGCCTTTGCTGCAACTCGTTTTAAGTCAGAAATCATTTCCTCACCTGAAATATATCCTGGTAACAGGCAATCATGTTCCCGAAAGCATGCCAGAAGCCATTCCTTTCGCCAGACTCATGCGTGAATCCTCGCCCAAACACCCCCCACATGTTGAAGTTAGCGCCGACGACCTGTTAGCTCTGCCCTACTCTTCAGGTACCACCGGCTTTCCCAAGGGGACTCTCCTCACTCATCGCAACCTGGCATCCAACAACCTGCAATTTACGACCGCTCTTGGCACGAGCATTACCGATGTAGCTCTGATTTTCCTGCCCTTCTACCATATTTACGGCGTCATGTTAACTGGGGGATTCCTGGCTTGCGGTGGCACACAGGTCATCATGGAACGCTTCGACCTGCTTCAGTCGCTTGAGCTGTGCGAGAAGCACGCCGTGACGTACTACTTCGCAGTTCCGCCCATCGTGCTGGCCCTTGCCAACGCCCCTGTCGATCTCAGTAGGATGAAGACGGTCAAATATGTCTTCACGGGAGCCGCGCCGCTGCCGCTCGATCCCGCTCGTAAGCTGGAGCAGAAAGCAGATATCAAGGTCGTACAGGGCTATGGTATGACCGAGGCATCCCCCCTTACCCATGCCCAACCAGCCGACCCTGCGCTCGTTCGTCTAGACAGCGTCGGTTTGCCCGTACATAACACGGGACAGAAAATAGTCGATATCGAGACCGGTGAGCGCGAATTACCTACCGGCGAAGACGGAGAGATCATTATACGCGGGCCTCAGGTCATGCAGGGCTATTGGAAAGCGCCCGAGGAGACCGCGCGCGCCTTGCGCGACGGTTGGCTCTACACCGGTGATATCGGTCATGTAGACGCCGATGGCTTCACCTATATCGTTGATCGTAAGAAAGAGATGATTAAGTACAAGGGCTTCGGTATAGCTCCCGCCGAACTGGAATCCCTCCTCATGGAACATCCAGCTGTCCTGGATTCTGCCGTCATTGGCATTCCCGATGATGAGGCCGGTGAAGTTCCCAAGGGCTTCGTAGTCATACGAAAAGGCTTCGATGTTACCCCCGAAGAGATTGTTGCCTTTGCCAATGGCAAGCTGGCAGGCTATAAAAAGATACACAGCGTCGAATTCATTGAAGCTATACCCAAGGTTGCCTCCGGCAAAATCCTGCGCCGCGAACTAAAAGACATGGAAAAAGCTCGCAGAGCAGGAGAGCTCTAGTAAAAGAGAGGACGACCAGCTGGCCTGGTCGTCCTCTTACCTTTGCACCATATATTCCGGGATGATATTTACAACCCCATCAAAAACAGTCCTCGTGCGATAGCTTCGCCCGCCAGCGCACACACCACCACCAGGTAAAGCATGCCTGTAGCAGATTGGAACGAGCGGTCGCGTATCAACTTCCAGGCGATACCCCCTAAAATCAGTGGAATCACGAAACTCACCAGGATACGCAGCCAGCCAATAGCATCCGTACTCAAAGGTGTTACTACCGGCGTGCCTGCGGGTTTGGTTTGAGTGTGTGATGGAGATGTTGTTGCAGTAGCCGTCGCGGTCGCTGCTGGCGTTGTCACAGCTATGTTGCTGGCATGTGTTATGGTTGGGCCTGCCGTGAAGGCAAAAATCACCTGAGCCAGCACTCCCAACAGCACCAGTGTTGTCGCAAACAGTAACGGTTTCTCCGAAAGTGCAGGCGTTACCAGGTACCAGTGTCCCAGCCACATCGCAGTCATCACTCCACCTAGCGCCAGTGCAGCCGCAAAGAAGCTGGCCACAGTAATCGCCCCCCCAATATTTGAGGATGCAATGGGTCGGTAGATCATCGCCATCACGAACAGTGTCGTCAGGCCAGCCAGCACTGTTAACCCTCCACTGATCAGGCGCAGCGAGCGTGTTGGAGAAGAGCGCTTTTGCCCTTCCACCTTCGTAGTCTGACCATCCTCCTTGGTTCCTTGACCATCCACACCAGCTCTCTTGTCCAGCCAAAGGAAGAGATTATATGGCAGCATCAGGAGCAGGAAGAGCAGCAGGGGAAGCGATTCATAGCCAGTCCAGGCTTTATCAAGCTGTGGAAAGCTATTGAGCAAGCCCGGAGTTGAAAAATTCTGCTGAAACAGGTAGGTAAGTCCTGTCAGAACTATATAAATAAGCCCATAAGTAATCAAAAAACTGCGTTTGACTTCATTGCGCCAATCCAGCACAAAAAGTACCGTAAAAGCTCCTATCGAAAGTTCACTCATTACGATGAACAATACAAGCGGAAGCGTCTGTAACATACGATGTTAGTCCTTTTAGTGAATCGTTTAAGAAGGCAGGTGATCCGTGGGGAAAACCTTTCCTTGTCGTTAGAGATTATACATCTGAAGGGAGAGTGAGGCAAACGGGTAACAGATAGCATGGAGTGCTTGTTGCACATGTGGAGTGAGTGCATTGGTGTAAACTTGTCCCATGAACATCGTTGTCTCCTGTCTGTTAGGGTATTCTGCGTAACTGATCAAATTTTGCCAGGGTGGCTAAGTCGTTTATCAGAGGTGGGCATTGGTAGCTGTAGAATATAGCGAATGGAGAGTCTAGGATGGTTTTAAAAGTGCGAGGATAGTATTGAGTTGTTCCTCAATACGTGTCAAGCGCTCCTTAACGTCGCTCATATTCTGTCTCAATTCCTGGGTGATCCCGATCTGATCAATAGTCAACCCTTTAACCATTGTCAGTTCATATGCGATGTTCTGTAGGACTGGTCGATATTCCATGGTCGTTTGCTCTAAGGCTGTAAGTCTCTCTTCTTGTGTTGGCATAGAGTTGCCTTTCACTAAACATCTGGCTCATAGGCCAGTTCTATTATATCCTATAACCATTTGCTTGACTATACGGATTGGTACCTACTACAGGGCTTCGTAAAAGTTGAGGAGGCTCTGCGCAGTTGTCTTGAGCAACCAGGAAAACCAGGCCCCAAACCGCGTAGAGCTAAGAAACCAGGAGAAACGTCCTCTCATAACAATAGCTATGGTCATCCTCCAACTCCTCTCATATACAGCCAGGAAAAGCCGACGCATACAGCTGTGTCGATAGCATCGGAACAGTACGACTCAGTGCTGTGACCACAAGCACATCATAGCCTTGCTCGGACGGGAAACGCCTCGTGTGATACGTTACCTTCCTCGCATTCAGAATTTTCAATAGTGCTGGATATGTGTCCTCATGTTGCACAAGCGTTAATATAGCAGGGCGATCAGCTTGCAGAAGGTCATAGCTATAGAGAGGGATACGACCGAGACTGTAATGAGAAATAATTAACCGTGGATCGGTCATGATTATACCTTCATTGGTCTTGAAAATAATCGGGTTGCCAATCCAGGTGATAGCCCACGCGTAATGAACATGTTCCTGTTGCAGGTAGGCAATAATCGCATCGTTATTCGCTGGCGCTGTAGTGCACGAAGCCGATTGAAACGTAGCACCAGCATCGGTCAGTTCATATGTCGATGCCTGGACCCCTATATATGAGAGTAGTACAGCAAACAAGGCGACCTGCGCTATCATTGTGATGCGCGGGCTCGCCTTCGACAATACGCTGCGTTGCGTGTTTCCTACTTGTTCCTCTTCATTGCGCGGCCGCCTCTTCATGAATTTGGCTAGAGACGTGTATGCAAGTGTAAAGACCGCAGCGAAAAAGAAAGGCAGTACCAGCATGTTGGGAGCAGCGTAACGTCCAGCGATATCGTGTTGCAACGATATCAATCCTGTCGTAGCGATTATGGATGTGCAGAATGCTATAGACACACAGACCGCGTAAAGCAACGGCAGCGCGACAAGTTGCCGGATGCGCAAGAGTTGTGGATGATGCCAGAATAGGGAAAGTAAGAACAGTAAACATGACGCACATAGACAAAAAAGCCCCAGGCCCAATGTCAATGTATGGATTGTGGCCAGGAGTGTATTCTCTCCGGGCAATGCTCCACCGATCGTACGCGGAGCTGCATAATGTAGATAGAAAGAGAGTTGATCTTTGAACAAGGAGAGGCGATCGTGATAATAGGGCTTTAAAAGTGAATTGAGCGTTCGTAAATCCCCCAACTGTAGCACAAAGGTGAAGTTCGCCCAGTGGTGGGTAAGCCCCCAACGTATTGCCGGGGCCATGCCAATGAGACACGTGGGTACGGCTACAAGAACAAGCAATAACCGCTTGAGAAACGAGCGCAGTGCAGGCCGTACGTCTGCTTGACTTTGAGTGCCCAGTTGAGCAAGTTCCACTATGCAGAACGCCACAACCCGGATAGTTGCCGCGAAAACGGCGGTGAGGATGAGCGGATTGACCCAGAAACCGAAACCAATAATAAAGCCGATACCTGCCCAACGCCATCCCATCTCTTTATTTGATGCCCCTGCTCGCCAGCGTCTCGTCAGTCGAAAGACCGAGAGGAGCAGCAAGAGTATAAGCACAAACGCTTCAACATAACCACCCAGCGCGCGCATTTCAACCACCGTGTCATAGAGCGGCGGTACGGCTGCTATGAGCGCAGCAATCGTCTGAAAGAGCTGCCGGGCGAATGGAGAAAGCTGCGCTGCGTCCGCCAGGGCGCCGGCCAACCTCCATGTCAGCCAGACCACGAGCAGCGAAAGTAGTATCGGTTCGGCACGCAACATCCACACAGAGGGACCGGCAATGGCGAAGAGAATCGCTATCAGGTAGGCCTCCAGGCTGCCCATATAGACCTGACCATAAAAGTAGTAGGGATGTTCCCCACGCAAAATATGCTCAGCCTGGATACCCACCATGGCCTCGTCCCCATCGATAATCCCATGTGTGTGGTAGGCTAACCAGATTCGTATGCCTAAAGCGAGAAGCAGGCAAAGCCAGAGTGGCGATAGTATAACAGTTTGCCAACGATTTCTGGGGTTATACTGGTTATTTGTGAATGCCCCTTCTGCTGTGACAGCTTCAACACTTTGATCTTTAATACGCATCTAACGTTGCAAAATCCTCTAGCTCGATTGTTTATTCACTTATCGTATCATACGGTCGATTTTCTACTCGGTAGTCAATAACCAGCATCGCAATACCTCAGCAACACTCCATGCCTGTGCAAAACATCCCGCCGGTGTATAAGGTGGCTCTGGTTCCGCAGCCTCACTGATCGTTCCCAGGCATGTACTCCATAATTGCTTGATGATCGGCTGCAGCAGCTCGCGTACGGCGTGTAGATCATTGTTTAAGCGCAGGTGGACATCTATATACGGCCCGATTAACCATTGCCATACCGTACCTTGATGATAAGCCGCATCGCGTTCTTTGCGATTCCCTTTGAATTGAGGATGATACTTCGGGTCATCAGGACTGAGTGAGCGCAAACCAGCGGGCGTGAGTAAATGTTCGGTTACCCTCTGCAAAATAGCCTGGATCTGAGCATCAGTGAGGAGGTCACGCGTCAGTGACGCGGCAAATAACTGGTTAGGGCGCAGCGAAGCATCGTTTTTCCCGGCTGTCCCCTCCACATCGACCACGTCATAGAGATGGCCTCCCTCTTCGTACCAGAAGCGTGCGGCAAAATTCTGGCGGACCTGAGAACGCAATTGACCGTACAGCGTCGCGTCTATGGAGAGACGTACCGCCCAGCTCTCCATAAGACTGAGGGTATTGTACCAGAGCGCGTTGACCTCTACTGGCTTCCCACGACGCGCTGTAACAACCAAATCGTCAACTTTCGCATCCATCCACGTCAGTTGTACCCCTGGCGCCCCGGCATGTAGTAAGCCATCTCGCGGATCGACACCAATACCATATTTTGTTCCCCGTACATGCCAGTCAATAATACTACTGAGCGTCGGGAAGAGCTCTTTCAATAGAGGCCAATCCCCCGATGCCGTAAGGTAAGTATGCAATGCATGGAACATCCACAGCGTTGCGTCCGCTGTATTATATTCGGGAGCTTCACCAGTGTCGGGAAAACGATTCGGAATGAGCCCATCTTGAGTGAATGATGCAAAGGCCCTTAGCAAACCTTTCGCCTCACTATACCTTCCTGTGCTCAACAGCAATCCTGGCAGCGAGATCATACTGTCTCGTCCCCAGTCAGAGAACCATGGATATCCGGCGATCACCGTTTTTCTATCGGGTGTCAGGCGGAAAACCGGTTTCCCTTTCTTCATTCCCGCTGTCTGTTCAGGGCGAGCCACAATAAACTGATCCGCTGCAACAACCAGTCGGGCTAATACTGGATCCTGCTGAGGAAGGTTGACTGCTGAGCTATTGGCTACTGCCAGGAGTTGCTGCTTGCGGCGATGATGACGCAGTAAAGCCTGAGTCACACTGTCTTCGTGGTGTGCCCCAACAAACTCGCCGAACGGCTCAGGCTCGGCGCTAAGTACCAGTGTCGTCCGCATTCCAGGGGTAAGTTGTATTCGGAAATATCCCGGCTGATACACATCCTCGTGATCAGGAAGTCCTCGCTCTCTTTCGCGACGATGGAATACGTTCCAATACCACTCGCCGGTTGGAGTGAAATGTGCTGAGGGTCCTGCGATCATCGTAAGAGCGATAGCGTCCTCATTGGCACGTACCCGACAGTACTCTCCCTCGTTTTCCACCAGGAAATGCCAGTCGGGTGATCCCTGGGTCGCGCTGTGATGATCGCGATAAACGCAGAAAGGGTACAACGCCAGCGTCAGTTCATCGGTTCTCCTTTCACTACCTTCGTCGAATGCTCCATGCAACATATACTGCACATATGTCGTATTCTGCCCATACTCCATCCAGATGCGCTTTTCAAGTGTCAGCATACCTTCCAACTCATATGTAAAACAGGGAATATCTCCTTCAAGCGCGACCTTCGCAAGATACTTATACCCTTGAGGATCGATAGTACCATCCTGATACTCATTCACGCCCAGTTTCAGCGTGAGCCCATCGGGGAAAGTAACCGTCTCATCTATTTTCGTCACCAGCACGGTGCGTTCGACAGGGGGTCGTAGTGCCGCCACCAGGAGACCATGATAGCTGCGCGTTGTCGCTCCCTCGATCGAACCGGCCGCATATCCACCCAGGCCGTTTGTGACGAGCCATTCACGGTCAAGCCCTACCTGCACATTTGCGCAACTATCCCGCTCTACGTATAAATTCCATGCATTGGATGGCACTTGCCCTCTCTCTCCCGTATCCTGTTCGCTTACCATAAGATAAATTCCCCTGGTGTTTCTAGCGGCGTTTTCTGCAGCCAGGTCACCCACCTCTGAAGCCATGAACTTCACCAGCTACCCAGCCAAAGCCGTTTTCATCCGTTGCAATGCTGCCTCAATTCGCTCTTCGGGTACGGTGAGAGAAATCCGCACATACCCTTCCCCGGCATCGCCAAAATTAGTACCCGGTGTCACAAAAACACCCGTTTTGTCAAAGAGCCAGTTGGCGAAATCTCGTGATGTGAATCCCCTGGGTACTGCGGCCCAGACATAGAGACCTGCCCCTGGCGTTTGCGTGCGCATACCGATAGCATTACATCCTGCCACCAGTACATCGCGACGTTGCCGGTATATCGCGTTCCGTTGCTCTATCCAGGACTCTGGCAATTGGAGCGCCTCAATCGCCGCGTACTGCACAGGTCGGAACATTCCACTGTCAATATTGCTTTTCAGGCGACTTACCGCCTCGACCAGTTCAGCATTGCCCACTGCCATGCCTACACGGAATCCCGCCATATTATACGTCTTACTCAGGGAATGTAGTTCAACTGCTACTTCGCTGGCCCCGGGAATTTGCAGGATACTCATAGGACGAAAATCGTCAAAGTAAACTTCTGCGTAGGCCATATCATGAATTATGGCCAGGTTATGGCGCTGAGCAAATGCAACAACCTCTTCAAAAAAGCCTCGGTTGGCACATGCCGCGGTCGGATTATTTGGATAGTTTAGCCACAGCAGGCGCGACTTTGCCAGCACATCCTGTGGAATTTTATCCAGTTCCGGGAGATAACCATTCTCTTCCACGAGAGGCAGCATATAAGGTTCTGCCCCAACACTTGTGCTCGCCGTGATGTAGACGGGATAGTATGGGTCTGGAATAAGTGAGATATCCCCTGCATTGAGTACGGCTGCCGCGCTGTAGACCAGTCCCTCTTTTGAACCGAGCAACGGTAAGATATCGTGTTCCGGTGTTAGGCGCACAGCAAATCGTCTCTCAAACCATGCCGCGCTAGCCTCATGTAGTGCACGCATGCCGGAATACTCTGGATAGCGTGTATTCTCCGGATTCTGCAGCGCCGAGCACAGGCGGTCAATCACTGCCTGGGGCGCGGGCAAGTCAGGATCGCCCATGGAGAGACTGATAACGTCAACGCCAGCGGCCCTGCGTTCAGCTATCCTCTTCTTAGCATCGGCAAAATGATATGGTGGTAAATCTTGAATTAAGCGCGATAATTGCAAAACTGCTGCTCCTTCTATTATTCCATTGGTTCTGCTTCGTACCAGTTTCTTCCCACTTTCATCTCGACCTTTATTGGTACATCAAGCCTGGCCACTCCCTCCATCATGGCTTTTATCAACCGTTTGACTCGCTCAAGCTCCTCGACAGCGACCTCGAAGACAAGTTCATCATGCACCTGTAAAATCATCCTCGTCTTCAGTTTCCTCTTCTCCAGCTCATTTTGGATGCGAATCATCGCTATTTTGATCAAATCGGCATTGCCACCCTGAATGGGCATATTAATGGCTTCACGTTCGAGTGCCAGGCGCTCATTAAATGCCAGTGTCCGCATTTCTGGAAAGAAGCGCTTCCTCCCGAAAAGTGTGTTGACATAACCCTGGATGCGTGCCTGGTTAAGTGTGCTATCCACGTAGCCCTTGATGTTCGGAAAGGTCTCGTGGTAACGTTTGATGAATTCTGACGCTTCGCTATTGCTCATCCCGGTAATTTGTGCCAGGCCAAAGGCGGATTGCCCGTAGAGGACCGCGTACACCACCGTCTTTGCCAGCCTGCGCTGGCCTTTCGTTACTTCTGCAACAGGGATATTGAAGAGAGAGGCCGCCGTGATCGTATGGATATCCTCGCCTTTGCTAAATGCCTCAACCAGTCGTGGTTCATGCGTAATATGCGCCAGGATACGTAACTCGAACTGTGAGTAATCGGCGGTGAGCAAGACAAAACTCGGATCGGCATTGAAGGCGCGACGAATCTGCCGTCCCACCTCTGTGCGCACAGGAATATTCTGGAGGTTCGGGTTGCTTGATGAAAGGCGACCGCTTGAAGCCACCGTCTGATTGAAAGATGTATGTACCCGGCCTGTCACAGGATCCATCAGTGCCAGCAAGCCATCGACATAGGTCGATTTGAGTTTGGTTAACTGGCGATACTCCAGCAAGTAATCGACCATCGGGTGTTTTCCGCGAAGACTCTCTATCACATCTGCGCTGACCGAATAACCCGTCTTTGTCTTCCTGCCCGAAGGCAGCTTCAGTTCTCCAAAAAGAATATCCCCAAGCTGCTTCGTTGAGTTGATGTTGAAATGATGGCCCACAGTGTCATAAATTTCATGTTCGAGCACTCTGATCTGTTCGGCGAGTGTTCTCTCTAATTCAGCTAGAAACGCGGCATCGAGGGCTACTCCATACATCTCCATTTTGAGCAGGACAGGCAGTAGAGGCAACTCAATACTGTTGTAGAGGTTCATTAAACTGTGGCGGCGTAACTCACTTTTAATAGGCTCGACCAGGCGCAAGGTCATATCGGCATCAGCGCCGGCATAGTCCGCTGCAAGACGTATCGGTACCTGTGCCATACTGATCATTTTACTGCCTGTGCCTATCAGCTGTGAGATGGGCGTCATGACAATACCCAACCGCTGGAAAACCTGGTCTTTGAGCCCCAATCCACGTCTCCCTGGATCAGTAAGATAAGCTCCTAACATCGTATCAAATGCCAGCCCGCGTAGTGTAATACCATTGCGTGTCAGGATCAACATATCGTACTTGGCATTGTGCATATATTTCTGCACACTTGGATCTTCGAGCACCTGGCGTATCTTTTCCAGGATGTATGCCTTTGCTAACTGCGTTCCTGGTGGCTGGTTCTCAATTGTGTGTATGTGTCCAACTGGTATGTAGTACGCTTCCCCCGCCGCCATGCTGATCGAAATCCCTACCAGGTCTGCGTGCCACGGATCATCGGATGTCGTCTCCGTATCCAGCGCGAAGGCTCCGGCATCATACATGCTTTTGATCAGCACCTGCAAAGAATCTTCGCTGTTTACGACCATCGTATTGGTCGCTTTCACCATATTCTCGTCAGCGATATGTATTGGCGTTCCCTGTGGTTCTCCGGGCGCTCCTCCAAGACTTGGCAGTCGCAGCCTTCGCACAACTTCCTGCGCTGGTTCATTGGAGCCAAAAAGATTCAACTGTTCAGGACCATCCGATATCGCTGGCTCGCCTTCCTCGTCCTTGACTTGCTCTTCTCCCTGACCTGCTTTATACGTCGCCTTTTTGGCAATCGCGTCGGTCAGGATTACTTCAGCATCGTCTGCAGGTGGTGGAGGTGGTGTCATGATAGGGACAACACCTACCGGTGGTGCTAACAATAAATCCTCTTCCTGTCCGGGGATTGGCTCTGCTTTCTCTCGAACTTCTTCTTTATGGGCTCTTTCTCTCTCATAGCCATTGGATGTCTCACTGTCCTCTCCTGCTGAAGGGATACCTAGTTGGCGAAAGAGTGATAACACTTTCTCCACCATGGTGCGAAATTCCAGTTCGCGGAAAATTGCCAGCACCTTATCCCGGTTCATATGTTCGGGCCGGCAGGCTTCCAGGTCAAGCTGTACCGGTACATCCAACACGATAGTAGCGAGAAACTTAGATTGTTTGGCCTGCTCACTATACTCGCGCAGCAGCTTCTGCTCTTTCGGCTTTAATTCGTCCAGGTGCGCGAGGACATTTTCCAGGCTTCCATATTCAGCAATGAGTTTACTGGCCGTTTTCTCACCAATACCTGGCACACCCGGAATATTATCCGATTTGTCGCCAACCAGTCCTTTGTAATCAGGCAGCTTGTCGGGTTCAAATCCATAACGAGCCTTTACTCCCTCCTCGTCATACTCCGTGATCTCAGTGATGCCTCGTTTGGCCACCTTGACCACCACATGTTCATTGACAAGTTGCAGGGTATCCATATCGCCTGTATAGATAATCGTGTCCACTCCCTGTTGGTTTGCCTGTACCGAGAGCGTCCCCAATGCATCGTCTGCCTCAAAACCGTCTTTTTCATAGATTGGGATGCCAAATGCCTCTACAACTTCGTGAATACGTGCAAATTGTGGTCTGATATTATCGGGTAAGGTTGGTCTTTGGGCCTTGTATTCGGTAAATTGCTCATGCCGGAAGGTTGGTGAGGGCCGATCAAACGTCATCGCGATATAATCTGGCTTCTCCTCTAACAGTGCTTTTATAAGCATGGATGTGAAACCGAAAGTAGCATTGACATTTTCGCCCTTACTAGTAGACAATGTCTCTGGAACGGCGTGAAAAGCTCGGTGAATGATGGCGTGACCATCTATCAACACTAATTTTTTGCGTTTCGTATTGGACGAATCCAAACGTTCCCCTGAGACTTCTTCAGTTTCCTGGTCATTTATTTGGTTTATTGTCATAATGTTATTCCTTTACGTCAAGCCCGCTTTCGTTGGCATACCCACTGCCATGGTGGGGCAGTTCTGTCCTGTCACCTTTCCTCTTTCGCGTCTCCTAAGCCAGTACCCGGTAGCTCCCCTTTGAACCACCTTCCCAGACACAGAGGCTGGCGCTGGAAGCCCCACTAGCAGTGGAGTTTACCATCGCAAAGATGAATTGCGTCACATCGCGTAGTGGTACCTTTTCCCAGTTGGGGTGTCGCAACCATTCGATCAGCGCAGGGGTAATTTCTCCAGGAGCTGGCATCGCCAGCCGAGCCGTCCAGCTCGCTGTGTTAAGGTAGCTCTGTGTCCCATTGTTTACAGAATCGATGCGTACCATATGTGTATGGCCTGCAATGGCATATCTCAAGGTTGGGTCCTGTTTGAGCACAGTTTGCATACCTAGCGCTACCCCTTCCCCCATCTCGTATGTTGTTGGAGTACAGATTGCAGTGATAGCTTCAACGAGCGGCAACTTGAGCGCCTCTCGTAACATATCGAACTCTATTATCGTCGAGGCCTGTACCTGCTGATTGTCCAGGTTTCCATGTTCGACCCAATCCGTCTTGCGAGATGACATTTCCTGTTGTAAAGCAGCAAAATCGATGATCGCCTGTTCGAACAACTTGTCAGGAGAACACTCTTCATCTGGCGCGAGGCCCACTAATGCCTTTCTTGGTTCCGAAAACAGGTCCATTGTCAGTTTAGCTGTCTCCATGACGATCTCGGGATTAAGTAGACAAAGCAACGCTATCTGCCGCATACTATTCATTGATGGCTCAAATCGATCGAAGTATGCGTAATTTATACTGATAGGGTGTGCCGCGTGTTGGAAATAATGAGAGCCAACAGGTAAGATAATGGTGCTGGGATTGAGATCGAGAGGTTGTCCATTTTCATTCCAGAGCCCGCGCATGGCCTGATTCCAGAAATCGTAGTGATTGCCGTGCTCAATATACACATCTGGTAGCGGGCGATAGAAGCGCGTTGGGCAGAAGGACACCCTCTCCGTTACGTGTTCGCCACCGATAGCTGTGGAGATCTCCTCCTGTACCCTTGCAAGCCGCAGTTCAATATCGTGATTACCAGTAATGAAGGTCACGTGCCGTCCTGGCGTCTCAATAAATCGCCGCAGAGCCTCAAAGAAAGGAGTGTGAGTTGCTATGATCTTACTCAACTTTTCCAGGCTTGTTGAGATATCAGTTATCCCTCCAGTATCGTAGGGCGCTGTTGCCAGGAAATCAAAACAGTCTCCATTGATCACAAGCTCGATTTCGTCAGCATGCCCCAGCGGTCCAGCAGCGCCTGCTGCAGAAGTCAGTCCTTCAAAGGCGGCTTGCTGTGCATCGCCAAAACCATCGAGAATAGTATGACCATCGGCGAGGTGAAGATCACTGATAACTAACGTAGTATTGGACATGGGTATCCTTTCTGATCCCTATTCTTATAGCACCTTGTTAAATCGGTAATGAAGGTGTTCGCCTTGTGGCTTATCCGCCAATATGTGCCATTCTCACGTTTATTGCATTTTAGTATGTTTCCGTCCAGATGTATAGTCTAGTTTACTGCCGAGTAATAATTTGATCTTTTTTTCGTTTTGTCGTCTTATAACTATAGAGAATATGTAAGTCTGAAGAAAATAAACTGCTATTCGCTCAATGTTAGTGTATCATGTATCAGTTGAAGCCAAGATATATAATAACATATACTTTCCAATTAGACATATGAGTATTCATTATCTGTAACTTTGTTTCATTATGAATAAGTGCTCAATTAGAGATAAAGGTGATTCCATGACTCAACGTAATACCACGTTGTACAGCACTAGGAGATACTGCTATGGCAGAGAAAATGGATGAACTCTTGACTGTGAGTGAGGTCGCGCGTCGCTTGCGCGTGGATGACACTACCGTCAGGAGATGGATCAAAAGCGGTGCCTTAGAAGCTATAACGCTGCCCCATAAGGGAAAAAGGCAAGCCTACAGGGTCAAAAAATCTACTCTGGATAAACTGCTGAAAAATCCTGACCTTCCTACCTGATTCCTCTTTCAAGTACCTCAACAGGTAATCAGGAGCTTTGAAAGATGCTTACGCGGCATCTTTAAAGCTCCCTATGTGTTCTGCCCGCCTATACCTGCTCCAGGAGGCAGAACCTGCTATCATGTCATGGCAAAGAGCGCCCTTGCTTTCTGAATTGCTTATTGCTGCAAACCGCTCACGACACGGGCATACTTTTCTGCCAGCGCCTGCGCCTGGTCGCTCGAAACAGATTCAGCAAAGACGTGGAATAGGGGTCGATCAGCATCAGGCAAAACAAGTACCCACTCTTTGCCCAGGTCGATCTTGATGCCGTCAATTGGTTTAGAGCGACGTTCCCGGTACTGCTCGCTAAGGATGCGCATCACTTTGCCTTTGTGTTCCCAGGGACAGGTAACCTGCGTGCTACTCAGGTAGTATGTTGGCAAATCATCCACTACTTCAGAAAGCCGCATCTGGAAGGTTGCTAGCAGTTCAAGCAACTTCGCGATCGCCAGCATCCCATCAAAGACTGGGTGGAGGCTGGGGAAGATAAAGCCACCCTGACCATCCCCAACCAGTACGACTCCATCCCGTCCAGCTGCGGACATCAACGCGTGCCGTAGTACCTTGGTGTGCTGAATATTCCCTTCGTAGCGTTTGGCGATATGTTGCAATGCGCTAGGCGCGTTTACAGGAGCCGCCACCGTAGCCCCTCTATTCTGTCGCAAGATCAGGCTGGTCATCACAGCTAACATCCTGGTGCCATCGAGAACTCGTCCTCGATCATCGACAACAGCGATGTTTTCTCCTCCCTGGTCAATGCGTATCCCCGTATCAGCATCCAGACCGGCGGTAATCGTTGCCAGGCGCTGCATATCCTTCTCGATCTCATCCACGCTTCTTACGGACCGTGCCTCATCCATGCTGGTGTTCAATGCAACCAGATCGCATCCCAGACGATTAAAAATCCCTGGCAGTAATTGAATGGTGCTGCCATTGGCATAGTCTACCACCAGTTGAAATTTCCGTTTCCTCACAACCTCGTGATCGACAACCTTCGCAAACCCCTCCAGGTAACGGCTCAATACCTCCGCGTTTTCGAGTACTTCAATCGCACCAACCTCATCCACATCGACGCGGCGGAAATCTTCACGGAAGAAGAGATTCTCTAGCTTGCGCTCAGTCGTCTTGTTGATATCCAGGCCATACTGATCAAAGAACTTGATATCGATGACCCGCTTATCATGGGGCGAGAGGCGTACATGTATCCCCCCGACAGCATCGGTGTTACGGATAATATAGCGTGCAACTGGGATAGGGACCTGGTTAATGTCATGCACATTGACTCCTGCCGAGGGTAAACCCGCGATCACCGCGCGCTTAATCATACGTGGCGTACGGTGATACGAATCGCGATTGATGCACACGACTGAGCCTTTGGGGAGTATAGCCCCATAGGCCGCACCAAGTTGAGTGGCAAATTCAGGTGTCAGATCTACATTGACCAGCCCCGTCACGCCGAAGCGGCTAAAGAGTCCTCGTCGCCCCTGCGAACCCCAGATAATGCTTGTATTGATAACCGCACCGGCCTCGATCTCCTTATCAGGCCATACCTTCACATTCGGCTGAATAATGGCCCCTTCCTGGATCGTGGAATTGTCACCTATCACCGAGCCCTCGAACATCACCGCTTTGCTCTTGATGCCAGTAGAAGACCCCACAATCGCCCCCCGTAATTCTGCCCGTTCTCCAATGTAGGAATTGTTCCAGACAATGCTGCGATCAACCTGCGCCCGCTCGTCAACGATGGTGTAGTGGCCTATAGTACTTGGACCATGAATGATTGCTCCAGCCTTGATTCTACAATCATGGGCCAGGTAAATTGGTCCAATTAATTGTGCATCCTCCGCAATTTCAACCCCTTCTTCACACCAGATATTGCCGCTGAGTTTCTTCGCTGGTATCTCGACTTCCACTCGTTCCTGTAAAACATCGGCGTTTGCGCGCATATATTCCGGGAGATTTCCTACATCGCACCAATAACCGCTTTCGGCAACGTACCCGTAAATAGGATCCCCATTTCTGAGCATCATCGGAAAAAGTTCCTGGCTGAAATCAAACTGTTTATTTTTCTCAAAGTACGAGAAAATCTTTGGGTCCAGCATATAGATGCCTGTATTGATCGTGTCGCTGAAAACCTCTCCCCAACTCGGCTTCTCTAGGAACTCAGTTATATGACCATCCTGATTGGTGATAATCACACCATACTCCAAAGGATTATGTACATGCGCCAGCATGAGGGTAGCCAGCGATTTTTTTTCCTGGTGGTAGTTGATGAGGTCTGTTAAATTATAGTCAGTGAGCGCATCACCGCTGATCACAAGGAATGGTTCTGTCAGTTGATCTTCCGCATTCTTGACGCTACCCGCGGTTCCCAGCGGAACATCTTCACGTGAGTACGTAATGCGCATACCAAATTGCGAACCGTTGCCGAAATAATCTTCGATGTTGCTTGCTAAATACTGGACAGTTACTACTACTTCTGTAATACCATGACGTTTGAGAAGGTTAAGGATGTGTTCCATCACTGGTTTGCCGGCAATAGGGACCATGGGCTTTGGGCGCCTTATCGTCAGTGGTCTGAGCCTCGATCCTTCCCCACCGGCCATAACAACCGCTTTCATAGAGGCCTCCTGGCAGTGCGGGATTCCCAAAGCAGCAAATTCTGCCTCAGGAACTCCGGTAATTCAACGACTATAGATGTGGAAACGGCGTGGCACAACATGCCACGCCGTCCCAACTGCTTTGTTTGCCTCTTGTATTGTACTACATCGAAAAAGAGTGCGGCAAGAAGAAAAAGTAGGGCAATTTCTCATAGCTGCCTACCAGGTGTTCTCCCCTGGCAATATAGTAAGCCTTCTCCTCGTTCCTACCAATCACTTAATCGACCGTGTTCGACAAGCCAGCGCACGAAACGATGATAGTTCGTTTCCTCCGTTGCCTGTCTCTCTTCAAACTCCTCGCGCAGTTGAATCAGCCTGCTGGCCTCCTCTACCGTAAATCCCTCATCCAGGAGGGCGTCGATAAGCAGGTCTATGTATTGCTGCATTGCCAAGTCCTCCCTCTAACTAAATGTCCAGGTAGATGAACGGACGCACCACAAAACGAAATTGGGTAGACACATATACCGGCTTTGACATATGCGAATCTATCTTGTACTGTGACCTGGTAGTATACAACGATGGATACTGGAGTAACACGGGGCATAGCGTAGCACTTTCTCATCTACAATACTATCCCCAGGGATGCTACTATACAAAGTATAGCAGAAAGTAGTACATCCGTGCAAGGGGTGGATATTTTTTGCGAATTGGCTCGCCAGGAGGGGTGGTTGGCTGCGAAATTCGCAGAAGCCACTCAAGCTTTTCTAAATACCAGTAGAGTAACTCCACCGTTACTCTGATTCCTGGAAGCGGGAGCATTCCTCTCTCATCTTGCGGTAGTCCTCTAGCATCTGGCGGTGGCTCTCAACCATCTGGTGATGTTCCTGTACTGCTTTGTGGTAGTGCTGCCAGGCTTGTGCGTGCTCGCCTGTTCCTGGCTCCGTATCCTGCACCTCCTGATACAAGGCTTGCACTAAATAGTGGTGTTCTATCACGAGCTGGTGATGGAACATCAAAGCCTGGTGTTGGTTCCTCATGTTTTGATAATGGTCTTGTAATGCTCGAAAATAGTCCCGTTTAAGAGCGTGCTCAGGATCAGTACCTCCGGGCTGCTCAGCGTGTTCTCCTGGTTTCTCCATGGCTTCACATTGCTTTCTTCTCCAGGAAAATCCCTCTCAAATGATAAACTTCTCTATGGTTTGTAAAAGCTCGTCAAGTTCGATAGGCTTCCTCATACATGGAATTTTTCGCTTTTTCGCTTCTTCCCAGGGGCAACTTGCGCTTAACATAAGAGCAGGAACATGTTCGAGCTTTTTAGTTGCGTGTAGTCTGTCGTAAAGTTCAAGCCCATTCAGGTAAGGGAGGCTGTAATCGATGAGAAAGAGGCCTGGCTTAATGTCATCGACAACTTTTAACGCTTGGTAGCCATCAGTGGCGAGCAGGGCTTGGTGGGCCGTCTCTTGTTCGATGGCTTCAACAAGGAATGAGCCTATCGCCGTGTCATCCTCGATGATAAGAATCGTTTTTTCTATAGTGTTAGCATTTGGTGAAAATAGTTCTTTATCGTCAGGCATTTTCGCATCCACGTTTCCTGGTATTTCGGTCATTCCTGCACATGACATGAATGTAACACGCTATGAACACCGGGTGCGTTTCAAACCGGAGATACTGGTGTGTGAGACCCATCCTGCGTTGACGTGGCATTTAAGATATTGTTTCTCGTCTGCCATAGTAACTTTTCTGCAGAGAAAAACCAGGCTTTGGCAGGGAGTATTGAAATGAGTATGAATGCCTAGTTCAGGTTATGAGCTTTTCAATGGTTTGTAAAAGTTCGTCGAGTTCGATGGGCTTCCTCATGCATGGGATTTTTCGCTTTTCAACTTCTTGCCAGGGGCAACTTGCACTTATAATAAGCGCAGGAACATCTTCCAGTTCTTTTGTTGCATGAAGTTGATCGTAGAGTTCGAGGCCGTTCATGCGGGGGAGGCCATAGTCTATGAGAAAGAGGTTTGGTTTGAGGTCGTGAACCATTTTTAAGGCCTGGTAACCGTCCGTAGCGAGTAGGGCCTGGTGGGGTGCTTCTTGTTTGATGGCTTCAACAAGGAATGAGCCTATCGCCGTATCGTCTTCGACGACGAGGATGGTTTTTACGGGTGTGTGATCTTCTGGTGATGCCGGGTCCTGATCGATAGACATTGTTACTCTCCAAGGTATTTAGGCAGTTACCTAATAATCAGTCACCTTTAGTACGTTGCAAATGATCTGATAGTGACAAAGTATGGATATTAGTATTCTTGGAAAGTGATGAAGGATATTGGGATGCGAGGTGCATTTCCTGAATGACGTCCAGATCAGCTCAGGAGCCTTTCAATGTTTCTTAAGAGATGGTCGAGTTCGAACGGTTTTTGTATGAGCAGTATGTTGCGCTTACTGGCTTCTTCAAAAGGAAAACTTGCGCTTATCAGGAGAGCTGGAACATCTTCGAGCTCTCTTGTTGCATGTAGTTGATCGTAGAGTTCAAGGCCGCTCATGCCAGGAAGTCTATAATCGAGAAGAAAAAGGCTGGGTTTACACTCATTGACCACTTCAAAAGCTTGCGAGCTACTCGTAGCGAGCAAGGCCTGATAGGGTGTTTCTTGTTCGATGGCTGCAGTGAGGAATGCCGCTACCACCGTATCGTCCTCGACGATAAGGATGGTTTCGACAGGGGTATTGGTTCCTGATGAAGTTGGGTCTCGAGATCCTGGCATTGTAGCTTTTCCTCATTCAGTTAGAACGCAATACATCATTAAGATTATTACGCTATTAAAGATGAGATAGTTTCAAATCTGTGCTTTGTTAGCTTGCTCCCCACGATTCGTTACGAATATAATGCGTGATCTCAGCCTCGTTGTCATAAAAGTAACTAATTGCGTCGTAGACCTGCGCCAGGGTAATACGCTGAGAATCAGCAATTTCTTCCGGGTCTTGACCCGACTGGAAGAGAAGGATAATGTGACGTACACCTGTACGTGTACCTTCGATGATCGGTTCCCCACCATATATTGATGAGTTACGGACAATGTAGGGGTGCCCTGTACGTTCAATAGACAAGGATGTTAGCTCCTTTCTCGTTGACTTCGCTCATACTCCTTAGTAGTGTATCCTCAGTAACTTCATGCGTCAACTACTTCATCTTGAAACATCCTTCACAGGATTTTCACAACGCCATTGATCCAGTCGTCACTCACTTCAAGCCGTTTTGTATCCATCTGATCCATGTCTTCTTAAAATGAAATTTGTTAAAGGGTTGACAGCACAAGAAATGCATTGTACAATAAGCGCAATGAAAGGAGGTGGTGTGTAATGAATGAACGTTGTCGCTGCACGGGCAGCACGGTGATTTCCAACACCTTCCAGATGAGAGGTAGCCGGCCCTAGCGCCGCTTCAAGCTCACTGGTAGGTGGCTAGAGCTTCCTGCCTGTGCAGCGTCCCCCCAGAGTGATGGCAACCCCAAAAACTGCCCTCACTCTGGGATTTTTATTCATCAATTCTACTCATCAGTTCCTGGTATGGCAAGCCGGAACTGGTTTTTCCACCGCGTATCCAGGCATGGTACTTCTCGTTTATTTTCGCGTTTTACGCATTTCTTCTTATTTTTAGCTTCCGCTGGAATTTGAGATGTAGGTTGGTAGATGAGCTAAACCGTATGCACGTAAATGTCTCTTCAAGAAGAAAAGGGCTTGACGTCACAGCAATACAGCGTCAACTTAAGACCCGGACATTCGGGATTGGCAAAAACCTGTTATACCTACCCACGGTAGATTCAACAAACTCGTTTGCAATGAAATTGGCCTGGGAACAGCCAGAGGAAGGGGTGGTGATACTTACCGACAGCCAAACTGCTGGTAAGGGCAGGTTAGGCAGGCGCTGGGTGGATATGTACGGATGCAATGTACTCTCATCGACATTGCTTCGCCCTCTTTTCCCACCCCGCTTTTTGATAATGATCGCTTCACTTGCTATCGTGGATGCAGTAGCTGAAACTTGTGAAATATCCGCCACTATTAAGTGGCCAAACGATGTACTTGTCGGAAATCGCAAAGTTGCTGGCGTACTGATTGAAACAAGTCATATTTTGCGTGGAACGGTGGATCAGGGGCATGCCGGTCAGCTGGTTGCTATCCTCGGTATTGGAGTAAATGTCAATGGGAGCATCCAGGACATACCCGACGGTACGTCTCCTATGATCTCCCAATCATTAGTGCGTCAATCGCCAGGTGGTCAGGGGTCGTTAAGCGCAATTGCGACAACTCTTGAAACGGAATGTGGACGTGAAGTAAGTCGAGAAGCGTTGATCACGCATATGTTGCAACACATCGAGGCTGATTATCTAACGTTGCAACATGAGGCTCGGGAACCATTTTTCGCGGCAAACGGCTGCAGCCCCGCCTCTCATGCTATTTGGGAGCGCTGGCGAAGCCAGTTAACAACGCTTGGTCGCACTATACAGGTGCGCCAGGGCGATATTGTGTTAAGCGGTGTGGCTGAAGAAGTGAATGAAAACGGGGAGCTGTTACTCCGTCTACATTCAGGTGAATTAGTTACGATAACTTGGGGAGATGTTGGATATCCAACTGGGTAATCACCTATCCAGCTTTATGTGTTAAGTCAGGTTAGGTGAACGAGGATTAGGCTGAGAACATAGATGTATTGTCTCAGTCAGAGTATTGAAGGGACAAAGAGATGGAGACACAGGAAGTCATTACAAGTGACGGACTACAACACGCGCAGAGTCAGCTGGAATATTTGTATACCGTTGGCCGTGCCAAAGTTGCTCAGTACCTGTACGATGCCAAGGAATCAGGTGATGTGATCGACAATGCCGCCTATGAAGATGCAAAAAACCAGCAGGCTCTTCTTGAAGGAAAGATTCAGTATCTGGAACAGTTACTGGCCAAGGCAAAATTGATTAGTGAGGTACGTACAGACCTTGTCTCCCTTGGTTCTGTCGTATATCTCCAGAATAGTGATGGTCGGGAGTACCATTATAAGCTTGTTGGAGCATACGAGGCAAATCCAAGTGCCGGACGTATATCTAACGAATCTCCGGTGGGGAAAGCGCTGCTGGGCCATAAAGTAGGTGAACTGGTTATAGTCTCTACGCCCGGCGGAGTGAAGGAGTATACTATTATCTCTATCTCGTAATCCCCAAGTAGTAGCAGCAATCGACCGGCCTGCGGCCCGCACAACTCGGAACCGCAGGCCGGTTTTTTTATGCTCAACAAGGATTGATACGATGACTGTTCGATCTTTGAAAACAATGTTACAATTAACTCGCACATTTTGTTGGAGGAGGAAAAAGACAACAATGGCAGACGAACGAGAAATGCGGCTGCAACGCCTGTACGCCTTGCGGGAGCAGGGAATCAACCCTTACCCTAATCGTGTGAAGCGAACACATACAATCTCAGAGATTTTACAACACTTTGATGAATGGCAGGGACCCGAAGGCGCCTTTACCGTCACTGGCCGTATTCGCCTCATGCGCGAAATGGGCAAGGTAGCCTTCATGAAGATTGAAGATGGCACAGGGAGTATCCAGGCCTTCTTCCGCATCAATGACATAGGTGAGAATGCCTATCATATGCTCAAATTATTGGATGTTGGTGACTTTGTGCAGGTCAGTGGCTATCTTTTTCTTACGCGCACCGGTGAACGCACTCTTCATGTTACCGATTTTCGCATCTTATCCAAGGGGCTGCGCCCGCTGCCAGAGAAGTTTCATGGATTAGAAGATAAGGAGATACGCCAACGGAAGCGCTACCTTGATCTCATTGCCAATAGTGATGAAGTCAAGAACATCTTCGTTATTCGCAGTCGCACCATTACAGCCATGCGCCGTTACCTCGATAACCTGGATTTCCTGGAGGTTGAGACTCCCATCTTGCAGCCCCTGTATGGTGGTGCCACTGCGCGCCCTTTTATCACCCATCATCATACCCTCGATCGCGATTTCTTTCTCCGTATTGCTGTGGAACTCTATCTAAAGCGCCTGATCGTAGGTGGTTTCGAGAAAGTATATGAAATTGGGCGCAATTTCCGTAATGAAGGTATTGACCGCATACATAACCCTGAATTTACCATGATGGAATGCTACCAGGCCTATGCTGATTATGAAGATATGATGACATTGGTTGAGGAAATGATCCACTACATTGCTATCGAAGTGAGGGGGACGCCGCGTATCACCTACCAGGGCCGTGAAATAGATCTCACTCCTCCCTGGCCGCGTATTCCCTTGCTGGATGCCATCGCGGAATTTACGGGGATTGATGTCAGACTCTTCCCTGACAAAGAGAGTCTGGCCGCGGAGATGCGCGCTAAGGGATACGAGGTAGACCCTAAGCATGGGCGCGGCCGCTTGATCGATGATCTCATGGGAGCCATATTCCGCAAGGATACTCCCCTGTTGCGCCAGGCCATCTTCCTTACCGACTACCCGCGCGACATCTCTCCCCTGGCAAAGGATCATAGCGAGGTACCTGGTTTGGTAGAACGTTTCCAGCCATTCATTGGCGGCCTGGAATGTGGCAACGCCTTTACCGAATTGAACGACCCCATCGACCAACGTAAGCGTTTCGAGGATCAGATGCGCCAGCGCGAGCAAGGAGATGATGAGGCCCAGGTCTTAGATGAAGATTTTCTCGAGGCCCTGGAGGTCGGAATGCCGCCTGCTGGTGGCCTCGGGATCGGTGTTGATCGTATCGTAATGCTTATGGCCGACCAGGACTCCATTCGTGACGTCATCCTTTTCCCCGCCCTGCGCAAGACTGCTGAAGAACAGTAGCTCAGTTTCATACTGGATTGTCAGGCATTTCCCAGCGCGCTGCTGCGAGTGGCGTGCTGGAAAATGCTTGACATCCCACACCTCAGGTGCTATAGTTGCTTCTGTTAACAAATCTGTCAGGGCGCTTAGCTCAGCGGGAGAGCGCTTCGTTCACACCGAAGAGGTCACTGGTTCGATCCCAGTAGCGCCCACCACATGTAATGCTTATTAGTAGGAAATACCTCTTTTGCTCACCTTGACGCATTCTCGCCAACGCCATAAACTAGTAGAAAGCAATCCCGTATATTTCATAAAGTAATTCACTCATATCGTCGGTCCATAGTAACACACAAAACTCTTTTACCTAATGGCACACAATATTGAGACACAACGTCAACAACTGATAACTTCGCTCCGCAATGGCGGCGTGAACGATGAACGTGTTCTCTCCGTTATAGCTACTACACCACGAGAAATATTTATCGATGAAGCGCAGCGCAGTATGGCCTATGCCGATTGTGCTCTCCCCATAGCTATGGGACAGACCATTTCACAACCCTTGATGGTCGCTTTAATGACGCAGGCGCTGCAACTCAGCGGTAAAGAAAAGGTGCTGGAAATAGGTACGGGTTCAGGCTACCAGACCGCCATCCTGGCGCGCTTGTCTGCACACGTGACAAGTGTTGAGCGGCATCAACAGCTGGCATTCCTGGCTGCCAAACACCTCATGCAGTTGGGTATTACCAACGTCTCTCTCTACGTCGGCGATGGTTCGCTCGGTTGGCCTGATGCAGCCCCTTATGACCGCGTACTGGTGACAGCGGCTGCCCCTGAGGTGCCGAAGCAGCTTGTAGATCAGCTTGTGACATGGGGAATGTTAGTCATCCCCGTAGGGAGTCACACGCGACAGGATTTACTCGTCGTTCACCGCGCGCCCTGGGGGCCAGAGATTCGTTCATTAGGTGGCTGCGTTTTTGTACCCTTGGTGGGAGAAAAAGGTTGGAGCGAGTAAACACCTCAAAGTTATCCTTTAAAAAACGGGAAAAAATAGTATAATATGAGTGAGTGGTAGCCGCTCATACCTGGCTACATTATGAGGAGGTATCTATGCCAGTTGCAATGACCAGCATACACGTATTCAATTTTTTGGAACTTGCAGGATTCTTAGTGTTATGGATTGTCCTGTTCGAGTGCGCCCATGTGCTGGTGGCTCTGCTTCGGCATGGCCCTCTTATCGGTTGGGCTGTAAGCCCACTCGGTGTGACAGTGATGTTTCTCTACGAACCTTCCACGTTGTACATCTGGCTAAACGTCTTGTTTCCCGCCCTTATCTCAGGCTTCGTCATCTACGTTGGCTTCTTTTCATCCCTTGCCCCCATTGCCTTCCCACGGCACCCTCTCATAGAATTGATCGTCATTGCCGTCGGGGTTCTCCTCTCGAGCGGTGTTGACCTCTTCAATGCCTTGCGCGATCTGCGGTATCCATTGTGGGGGGAAGCACGTATCCTGCGCAGCATCCAATTGTTACGCGCCAGCTGGGCTACTATTCATTTCACGCCCTTTGGCCTCTCCTACCTTCATGACCGTTTTGGCTCTAGTCCGAATGAGCTGCTGCAGGCACTGTAAAGGAGAATGTACAGCCTAGACCTTTGTTATTGGTAACCCAGATATGTCCACCATGTTCCTCGACAATAGCCCTGGTGACATATAATCCAAGTCCAATACCGGAGTATTGACGACTGGCCGTATTGCGTACTCGATAGAAGCGTTCAAAGATGTGATCGAGATACTCTTGACTAATACCAATTCCCTGGTCAGTAATACTCACGAAGTAGTCGCCTTCACGTTCCTCGAGCTTGACTGTCACCTGCCCACCCTGTGGAGAGTACTTGATGGCATTGTCCAGGATATTCCCAATTACCTGGCTCATTCGCATTTTATCGGCCACAATTTTCGTATCCTGTACCGCGATATCAAGGTAGATTGTATGTTGTTCCGTGCTTGCTTGTACTGAACGTACGCTCTCGACGAGTACATCTGCCAGGTAAAAGCTGCTGTATTGGAGATGTAACTTCCCCCACTGCACCTGCGAGAGATCTAGCAAGTCATTGACCAACCGTTCAAGGTGATCAGCCTGGCTCTGAATAATACTCAGGCTGCGTAGATCATAGTTCTCGGGGAGATCCACGGCACTTATGGCGCTGCTCTGCTGCTCCTGCTGTGCCTTGCGTAATCGACGATCGATACGCCGCATGAGGTGTTGCGTGTAGCCTTTGATCGCGGTTAATGGAGAACGTAGCTCATGCGAAACGACAGAGACGAATTCATCTTTTAATTTCTCAATCTGTTTGTTCGCCGTTACATCATTGAGCACGGCCACTACTCCTATCGGTCCCATTTGTACCTGGCTTGCATCATGGAGCGGCGCCGCGCTGATGCTCAGTGTCAGGGGAACGGACTCGCCAGCCTCACCCGCGATCAATTCCTGGTTCATCACAGTCACACCAGTCTGTGCCTCGTCGATGATATCGGCTAGTTTATGTAACCAACTTACATTATTGGCCAGTGCAAGCTTGCGGAGAGGCGTGTTTTGCTTGAGATCGAGTTGTGCCTGGGCCAATAGATGCTGCGCGGATACATTGAGCAGGGTGATCCCCCCCTGCTCATTAGTAATCAATAGCCCTTCGGCCATGCTGCTGATAATCAGTTCGAGGCGTTGTCGTCCTATTTCCGCTTGTCGCCAGAGGGCAGTTTCTCGCTCACGTAGGCGAACGTTCTCTAACGCGACTGCGGCATAATCAGCTATCATCGTTGTCAACTTGAGTAAATCAGTGTCGAACGTGCCTTCCCGCTCATCAAATAAGCTCAACATACCCACGATACGGTTCTCAACCGTGAGAGGAACATTCAGAAAAGAACCGATCACCGCCCCACCGATCATATCCTGAACCGGGGAGCCCAGTTTCTGGGTGATGGAGAGGTCATCGGGGGCGTCGAGATACGAGGCGTTTGCCAACTCCTCGACGGACACAGCGGGAAAGTCTATAACGCTGGCTGCACTGGCTATGCGTTCAATCATTGCTGCTATAAAAACCTGGCTGAGGGGGTAGCAAGGGATAATCGATAGCTCGAATGGGTCACCTTTGAGTAGAATGGAACAGGCTGCAAAACTGTAGAGCTTTTGCAAAGCTCCAAGCAGAGCCCGGTGTACCTGAAAGCGATCGATAGCAGCTACAAAGCTTTTCCCGATGGTATTGATGTATTCCATCTCCTGGAGAATAGCTGCTAAACGATCACTATTCGGGGTATGGTATGAGCTATACGCGCTTTCTGATAGCCTTGACTGTGATTGCACGCTGCTCTCGATTGTCCTTTCTATTGTAACTGTTCTAGTTGACGCGTTACCTCGTCATATATGGGGGGCGCAATAAGATCGCCGGTCAATTCTTTGATACCAGCAAAACATTCCTGTAACAAAGCATCTAATGCCGCAGCAAGCTCTATTGTGGAGACTCCGCTTAATTGCTCTTGTACTACCGTTGGGACGACATCAGTGTAAGGCATCTTTACAAGAAAATGGAGAAATGGATAAGTACTCGAAACTTTTTTGGCAGCACCTTGCACCAGGACACGCGTTGTGACTTTACCGAGATAAGGGGTAACCCTATCGTCAATCAACCGGAAGGCCTTGAGGTACGCCTCTGCAACCTGCTCACGAGAGACGGAAGAGGAGTGGTCAGACATATTTGACATATGTTTCTCCCTTCGCTTATATAGCTTTTTCTCTCCGTTACTTATTATAACATAGTTCTACTACCTATTGTAAGAAGGTAGTACTTGACTTTAAATGAATATACTCCCCGAATCACCTTTTCCCTCCATACTTAAAGAACGGTTATATGTCCTGTAATGTCACATCTCATGCGGCATAGCCGAAATTTCTTAAATGAAGAAGCAGAACAAGCACTTGATTATATCAGGTGCTTGTTCTGCTTCTCCGCTTTTCTTATCTTTCGCCGAACTACGTCTCTCGTGGCACCAGCCCGAACAGGCGCGCGAGCCAGAGACGAAGCCCTCTTAGCGGCGGACGCCCATCGGCATTCATATCGGAGGCCATCTCAAGCAGCCGTTGACGTCCTGCTTGCTGCCTGGCTATCGACCCTTCGGCCATTTCTTGCACTGCATAGCGTTCGCGTTGCTCATCAATGGCCTGCGCGAAATGCTCGGGTCGAATCATGAAGCGATTGGAGGGTTGTGCCGGTAAGGAGGCATGCTCCTCTGGCGTCTCGCTCTCCTGGCCGTTTGTTGCATTCCCTTCCTCGGTTGTCTCGGTAACCTGGACACGAGTCATAGCAATCTTGGGAGCGATCCATTCACGCAGGGCAAGTAACGCAGCTCGTCGGCAGATAGCCTCAATATCCGCACCACTTCGCCCTGCTGTCAGGCTTGCTAACTCTTCGAGAGTAACATCCGGCGCAATCGCCTTCCCTCGCGTATGTACTGCAAAGATGGCCCGCCGTTCTTCCTCGTTGGGGTACTCCAGCTCAACCACCAGGTCAAAACGACCAGGACGCAACAAAGCCGGGTCGATGAGTTCAGACCGGTTGGTTGCGGCCAGCACGATGACCCCTTCGCGTCCCTCGATCCCATCCATCTCAGTGAGTAACTGCGCTATAACTCCATTGCTGAAGTTCCTATCCGTATCACCGGAGCGCCTGGGAGCAAGCGAGTCAATCTCGTCAAAGAAAATGATACATGGAGCTGCCTGCTTGGCGTGTCGAAAAACCTCGCGGATACCCTTTTCAGCCTCGCCAACCCATTTTGAGAGCAGTTCAGGTCCCTTAATGGAAATGAAGCTTGCCTCGCACTGGTTCGCCAACGCCCGCGCAATCAATGTTTTCCCCGATCCCGGAGGACCTGATAAAAGCACTCCTCGTGGCGGTTCAGCCTTGACATTGGCGTAGACTTCGGGGAAGCGTAACGGCCATTCGACCCCTTCGGTCAATAGCTCCTTGGTCCTCTCCATCCCTCCAATGTCATCCCAGGAAGTCTCACTCACTTCGACATACACCTCGCGGGTCGTCGAAGGCTCGATCTCACGTAAAGCGGCCTGGAAATCTGCCATCGTTATATTCAGGTTAACGAGCGTCTCGTAGGGGATATAGCCCCGCTGGTAATCGATATGCGGCAATACCCTTCGCAAGGCGATCATCGCTGCCTCGCGACAGAGCGCCTCCAGGTCTGCACCGACGAAACCGGGTGTCAGTTGTGCCAGTCTTGGAAAGTCAATATCGTTTGCCAGGGCTGCGTCCTTACTGTGAATATGCAATATCTCTGCTCGTGCGCGCACATCTGGCACGCGTAGCCCGATCTCGCGATCAAAACGTCCAGGACGTCGCAAAGCTGGATCGAGCGTATTGGGTTGGTTGGTCGCGCCAATCACTACTACCTGGCCTCGCGAAGCCATACCATCCATCAGGGTCAGCAGCTGACCCACGATACGGCGTTCTAATTCACCCGAGCTCTCGCGCTTTGCCGCCAGCGCGTCTAGTTCGTCAATGAAGATGATACTCGGTGCGCGCCGTTGTGCCTCCTGGAAAACATCGCGCAGCAGCGCCTCGCTTTTCCCGTAGACACTGTTCACGATTTCAGGCCCATTGATGATCGAGAAAAATGCGTTTGTCTCCGCTGCCACGACGCGAGCGATCAGCGTCTTGCCTGTTCCGGGAGGGCCATAGAGCAATACTCCCTTGGGCGGCTCAACCCCCAGTCGATCAAAGACAGCGGGATATTTCAAGGGCAACTCGATCATTTCCCGTATCCGCTGCAGTTCTTTCCCCAATCCACCAATGTCTTCATAACTGACCCGCCCTGGTGCTCCATGGGCCGCCCCCCTTGCCTGCGCTTTTACAATGGTGCCCTGCTGCACAACTACCGCCTCGGTCGCTGTCACCGGCTGTGGCATTACTGGAGGGATGACCGCATCCAGGTCCCCGGTACTGCGCTTTTTTCGCAAGGCATAGCTCGGTGTGGCAGGAGTAGTGCCGATAATTAGAAATTCTCGTGGGGCGCTTCCAGGCGTCCCAACCTGTAGCAGGTCTCCAATAGTAACAGGCAAGCCAATCATGTAGCGCGTAATATACTGTAGATCACTCTCTTGAATTGGTGTGCCAGCGCTCAAAGGCAAAAGCGTGACCTTCTCTGCATTGCTCACTTTCGCCTTCCACACGGTGACACGCTCGCCTAGTCCTGATGCGCTGTTCTGGCGAACTTTACTATCCATCTGGATCGTCTGTTGCCCACGCTCAACAATAGCGCTTGGCACAACCTTTGCCGCTGTAGTGCGCCCCCCCGAAATCATAATAATGTCGCCAGGCTGACATCCTAAGCGTGCTATATCACTTGGATCTATCCGCGCCACTCCGCGCCCAACTTGAAACCCCTCGATTACCACGAGTTGCAGATTGTCAATCGCTTTGGAGGACGTGTCTTGCCCGTCACTAATTGCCGTGGTCTGCTGTGATTGTTGCGGTTGTTGTGTATTGGTGGTAGCATTCTCCGCCGTGAGTTTGCTAGTAATTCTCTGTGTCGATGTTGCCGCTTCAGTGTTGTTCGTTTTGAGTGACTCCTCCATGTGCTACCTCGTCCTTCCCTTCGCGCAAGTGAATAGATGGAGGCCACCATCGAAGCGGGGTACGTAAGGTGATTGCCCGTAAGCCAGGTGTGGTATGTCCCTTCACCCTCTCACTTTTCCCCGGCGATGGAGTGCCGAATAAATCGAGATTCATTATCTTATGAATACCATATCACATCTACGAAGAGCTTGGAGGAAAGTTGAAAGCTCCCTCGTCCGCATCCTTTAACCATAGTGTGAAAGTTACGGATGTGGATACGTATATATAACTGCCCCCCGTAACTATTCACGTTGCTTTGTGAAGAAGTACTATTTTGTAAATACCTTACAGGCAAACATCTTGATCATTGGTACTTCTTGCGCTATACTTACCTCGTATTGTTGACTTGAGCCACAATGACGTGCCGGGATACAAAAAGAGATAGTCCCATCGTAGTGAAAGTTTTTTAGCCCACACTTGTTCAACACTAGAAGGGTGAAACTTTACTGTATGAAACCACCTCAACAAAATAATCGTGATCCCAAGTCTACTCAGAAAGCTAGTAGGAAATACTCGCGCTTGATACGCTATGGTGTTTCAGCCTTCTTTATTCTCCTTGGAATAGGTATCCTGGGATTTGTAGCACTACGTGTTGGGTACTTCACAGCGGGGCGTAACAGTACGGTAGATAAACCAGTTACTGACGTGCTCAACATGGCCGATCAGCACAAAATAAAAACTGTGTCGATCAGTGGCAACCAGATTCTTGCCACAGGTACGAATGGTCAAAAATATCGTGCATTCAAAGAAGATGGACAGACAGTTACAGATATTTTTCGGCATGACGGTGTATCTGTCACCATCGACAGTGGTCAGAGCGATCAATTGTCACAGGCTCTAATTGACCTGGTCTTAATAGTGCTTGTTGTTGGCAGCATCTATTTCATCATGCGTCGCTCAGGTATAGGGGGACATGCTGCTCCTTTTGCGCGATCGAAAGCCAGGCGTTTTAACGAATCTCGCCCCTCTATTCTCTTTAACGATGTGGCAGGTGTTGAAGAAGCAAAAATGGAACTTGAGGAGATTGTCGATTTCCTCAAACAACCTTCACGCTTTACCGAAATGGGTGCGCGTATCCCCAAGGGCGTTCTCCTGGTCGGTGCACCGGGTACAGGTAAAACACTTATTTCACGTGCTGTGGCGGGTGAAGCTGGCGTCCCATTCTTTAGCGTGAGCGGCTCCGAATTTGTGGAGATGTTCGTTGGTGTCGGTGCGGCACGTGTTCGAGACCTCTTCAAAGAGGCCAAAGAGCACGCGCCTTGCATTGTTTTCATCGATGAAATCGACGCCGTTGGTCGCCAGAGAAACAACGGCAACGCCGGAGGCAATGACGAGCGTGAACAGACGCTCAATCAGTTGCTTGTAGAGATGGATGGCTTTGATAGGCAGACCAACGTTGTCGTTATCGCCGCGACCAATCGCCCTGATGTCCTTGACTCTGCCCTGCTGCGGCCAGGACGTTTTGACCGCCAGGTTATGCTCGACAAACCGGATATCCGTGGCCGCCTTGCCATCCTTGAGGTTCATGCCAAAGGCAAACCTATTGAAAGCGATATCGCGCTGCATGAACTTGCTCGTCAAACGGCTGGCTTCTCCGGTGCTGACCTCGCCAACCTGTTGAACGAAGCCGCGCTTTTAGCGGCACGCCGTAGCAAATCACTCATCTCCATGCCAGAACTCGAAGAATCAATCCTGCGCGTTATGGCCGGCCCCGAACGCAAGAGCCGTGTGATTACAGAGGCTGAAAAATCCATTATCGCCTATCACGAAGTGGGACACGCCATTGTCATGCGCTCCATGCCAGGTACTGATCCTGTGCGCAAGGTGCAAGCCATAGCAAGGGGAATGGCCCTCGGTATCACCGTTCAGTCTCCGGCTGAGGATCGCTATCTCATGCGCCGCTCAGAACTGCTGGCGAAGATGGCCGGCGCGATGGGAGGGCGTGCCGCTGAAGAGCTTATTTTCGGGGATATTACGACAGGTGCCAGCCAGGACTTCGAGTATGTCACGAATATAGCTCGCCGCATGGTCTGTGAATTTGGTATGAGTCCCCTGGGAAACGTTGCGCTCAAAGTGGAACCAGATGGCAGCACTTCCATCGGCCCCGAGACAGCGGCCAAAATTGACAGGGAGGTCTCCTTCCTGGTCGAACAGGCCTACACAACTGCAATCAACATTCTGCGTGAACGCAAAGACAAACTCATCGCTATCTCCGAGCACCTGATCCAGGTTGAAACGATTGATGGTACAGAACTTGACGCAATGCTTTTTGCCGCATGACACGCACATTTATTGCTCTCGAGCAAGATGAATCTCTGCAACGCTATTTGGGTGAGATAATTCACCACATGACGCAGGATCTGCCCGGCCCTCGCTGGGTTGATCCTGCGGGGATTCATCTCACCCTCGCCTTCCTCGGCGAATTGAATGATCAGCAATTGGCTGAAGCAACACGCGCGGCTGAACTCTCCGCTCGGTCGATTCCCTCCTTTGGATACCGTCTCTCGCACCCGGGTATCTTTGGTTCACCACGCCAGCCTCGTGTCATCTGGATCGGCGTTGAAGAACCTGCCGGTAACCTTCAGCTTCTCCATCACCAGTTGAACCTGGAGCTCGCGCAACGTGGCTTTGAAATTGATACACGTCCTTTTGCACCACATCTGACGCTCGCGCGTATCAAAGCGCCCCTCAGGCCGGAAGAACAACAGCGCCTGCAGCGTTTGCTCGCTGTACAAGATCGCCAGCCGCGCTCCCCCCTCGTTCGCGTACGTCACTTGAGTGTCATGAAAAGCGAACTAATGCGAGCCGGCGCCAGGTACACCTCTTTAAGGGATGTTCCACTTGGCCTGGACAAAGACTAAATCTGGAGGAGTGCATCACATGTCCTGGACACCATTAGCAGAAAGATTCTCAACCTTACCACTTATTCTTGCAGGTCCCATGTTGCGGCGCGCTGAGCCCAGGGCCGTTACTGTCTGGCTGGCATTGAAGGCATCATGCAGGGTCATTCTGCGCATCTATGCCGGAAATGCCGAGGGAAAGCTTGTTCAGCGCTTTGAAGGAACGCGCCAGACAGTTCGCCTCGGTGACCACTTGCATATTGTAGGTGTCACAGCTTCTACCACGAACGAACAAGAGCAACTGGCCTGGGGCGAACTCTACTACTATAATATGTTCTTTCACCCTGATAAAACATCTGAAAATTACGTAGCGGGAGCATTTGCTGATCTTGACACGCCGGGCATTCTCACGATTGACCCGTCATCTGCTGATCCGCTTCACCGCCTGGTGTATCCTGGGCATCCACTTCCCAGCTTCGTCTTGCCACATGAAGATTTGAACCAGGTCAAGTTACTTCATGGCTCCTGCCGCAAACCGCATGGTATTGGCAAAGAGATGCTGTCGGCAGTAGATACCATGCTCGAGAGTGCCCCCGGGAACCTGGCAGACCGCCCTCAACAGCTTTTTATGAGTGGTGATCAGATCTACGGAGATGATGTAGCCGCGTCGCTCTTGTTTGCCTTGATAGATGCAGGCAATATTCTCTTTGAGGGAAACAAGGAAGAAGTGCTCCCGCTGGTACAAATACCCGCTCGTATGTTGGCACCAGGAGGACGGAGAGAGGTGGTGCAGAACAAGGCTATGCTTACCACGTCCACGCCTGAAAACCACTTGCTCGCCTTTGCAGAATACGCTGCCATGTACCTTTTTGCCTGGTCGGATGTGCTCTGGCCAGAAGACTTGCCCGGTGCCGAAGATGTATGGAATGTGTATCCTGAGGCGCGACCTCGGCCTGAAAAACAGAAAAAAGCAGAGATCACATTCGCAGATCACATGGAAAGGCTGCGTGCATTTCGCTCTACTTTACCACAAGTGCGCCGCGCGCTGGCGAACACCGCTACGTATACAATTTGTGATGACCACGACGTGACCGATGATTGGTTCCTGGACGGTGCATGGTGCCGAAGAGTTCTGAGCAGCCCATTGGGACGTCGCGTCGTGCGTAACGCCATTACGGCGTATGCCTTGTTCCAGGCGTGGGGCAATACTCCTGATCAATTTGATCAGCCAAATGGTATCGCCCTCCTTGAAGCTATTGATACCAATCGAGGTGATGAACTGGACCGGCAGGAGGATACCATCGCCGAAATTATCGGTTTGCCTGCCTCTTTTGAAGGTAGCGGCGAACTGCCGCATTCCCCCCGGGCACTCCATTGGTACTATACCTATTCAGCTCCTCGCTATCAACTGATCGTCCTCGATACTCGCACCCAACGCCTCTACCGCTCCCCAAGCGAATTCCCGGGGCTGTTGGCTCCCGATGCGATCGAGCGACAGATAGTTGCTGCAGAGCGCAAGGACGCAGAGGTAACCATTATTATTTCTGCTGCTCCTGTGCTCGGCGTGGGATTTATGGAGGCTATTCAATTTTGGAGCCGGTTGCGCATCAAAGATAATTACGCCTATGACCGGGAGGCGTGGAATTTAGAGTGGGGGACCTTTCAAGCCTTACTCTGCGCTGTAAGCGCCATGAAACGAGTCGTCTTTCTCTCCGGAGATGTTCATTACGCCTTTGCTGCGAGCCTGGATTATTGGGATCATGCGAGTTCCGCTACTGCCAAAATCATTGATTACACATCCAGCCCTTTACGCAATGAAGGCTCAAGCTCTCAGATGGCCGCGCTTGCTGTAGGCTACCCGTATCTCTACCACCTCTTGAGACGAACCCGTATGCCAACGCTGGATTTCTTTGCCTGGGACGTAGAAACGGGTAAACGCCATATCCTGAAAAAAATGCTCACAATTATACGCTCACGTACCCTGCTCTTCTGGTGGTCGGTGCCAAGGTTTTTAGACGCCTTGCGAACCCCTTATGAAATAGTATTACCGGCAAAGAATTGGCCAAAGAGGGCGTTCAAAGACACGCTGCCAGACCGGAGCTATCGCTTGCGCTATATTCCTGACTCGATGAACCCCCTCAATGTTAAGGATCTGGCCCTTGATCAGAGACATAGACCTCGCATGTCTCTTGCAAGGTTGACATTCAGATTGAAGCGTATAGCCATAAGAGCAATAGCCTTCGCGGAAGGAAGACTTGAAATAGCCAGGCACAAACTGGCGAGAAGGTCACTTGCCGCTGAACAGGCTCCCGAAATGCTACCCAGGGGAGCGCATCACATTGTGCGCGGGTCAATAAAAGGAGCAAGCATAGTAGAGCGCAGGCTGGAGAAACGTAAGAACAGGCTCACGGAGGCGCTTTTCCACCATGAGGAATGGCTGAGCAAGTGGAAAGCAGGTGTACACATCATTGGTTATGCCAATATCGGCGAAATTGATTTTCGTTGGACTCCTGGAGCAAGAGAGGTGATTCAACGCCTATGGTGGTGGCATCCCGACAATTCCGAATGTCCTACCCTTGCTTCACAGTATAGCGATACGCTCGAACTCCCACCACCAGATGCTGCCCCTCCACTCCCATAGTTATGTATCTGATGCGTCACTTAACTACCTTCTCGATGCGCGCTACCGCCTCGTCACGGCTAATCTTCCCAACTAACAACTCGTCTACAATCTCCCCGACAGACTGAGTTGTGGCGACCCTCGTCACTTGCCCTGCTTGCATAGCCTGTGTCTCCTTCGCTGACGGGCCAGGTGCTCCATTTGCTTGTGCCAGGTCATGTGTTACTACGTATACCTCTCTCACTGGGGGCTTCGCCTCTGCTCCCTGCTGCTTCAAACTGCCAAAGAAACCTTCACGTATGCTTGTCCACAGGTAAATCCCCACGATCAGCACACCAATTACGAATGCAGCCATACCCGTCTGTGCGACATAGACCCAGTTATCCAGGGCAGAACCGAGCGCTGCTGTTCCGTATGCATAGAGCGCGGTTGCCCCACCAATGGCCACCGCCAGTATTCCACCGCCAAGCAGCGCAAAAGTGAATCCTCGCAGGGGTACGAGAAATGCCGCCCGCGTACTGCGGATGCGCAGCAGGAGACCCAGGGGAATATAAGCGATGCCTGCCATGAAAAGGGCAATCGCGGTTGCCCAGTTTTCCGGCGTTACCGGCGTGGTTGAAGGGAAAAAATGCCCTGATATATTCAGCAAAATCAACCCGCAGCCAGACCAGAAGGCCGCGCCAGCCAGGGCAGCAGCTATTGCCAGCCCCGTCAAAAACACCGAAACCCTCTCTTCAGGATGTTTCAATACTGCCTTTCGCAGCCAGATGACGTAGACCCCTACCACAAGCATGCCAAGGCTCAGGGGTGATATTACATCATACTCCGCGAATGGTCCTGAAATGCTAGTAGCCGGTAAGGACCCTTTGAAGAGGGCTAGTAAAAAAATCAGTGTTACCCCTCGATAGATGCCGACCAGCACCGTTATGATGCCAAAACCAAAACCAATGAAGTGAAACACCCTGCGAAACACAGAAGCCGTATCATTGCGGCTTAGCCAGCCGTAGCCTATCCAGAACAACACTACCCAGAGTGTACTTATCACATTGGCAAGTACAGCGGCAAGGTCAGACCCCTGACATCCAGTGCTACCAGCGCATGTAGCTAACGCGCCTGCTCCACCGAAGAAAACTTTATCCACCAGTTGCCCTATCGACTGGAGCCAGCTAGAAGTGAGGATGAAAAGTAATATGAGTTGCGTGCCATAGAGGTGCAGCCTCTGGAATACAAGCGCAGTTCCTGAGCTCGCCGGGACTCGTCGTCGTTCCCATTCGAGCAACAACCATAGCCCAAGGAAAGTAATGGTGAATGCTGTCGAGCTGCTTAGTCCGCTTGCATTGTGCTGCCCTATGGCCGAGATCATAGATGTTCCTGAGCCCACGGCCAATGGAAGACTGATCAATTCTACAACATTCAGAAAAAAGGCGCGTACAGCACTATTCCCAGCCATGGGATCGTTATGCATATCGCGGCGAATCAGCCAGTAATGCAAACCACCAAACAGCGCCGCTGTAATCAACGATACTATTCCATACACCAGCGCCTGTACCAGGCTTGCGCCGCTGGGTGTATTGTTTGGGTCCTTGAATACACTTTGGAGCAGCACCGTCAGGAGCTGTATCACTCCAGACGTTGCGAACAGCAACATAGCGATGAAAACCGCGTAGAGATAAAAACGATAAAGACCTCGTAACGTCATAATGCCTCCTCTTTCATTCCCTCGACTGCAGGGATGCCTCTGATGAGCAATAAACTACGAAAAAACGCTCACCTTAAAGGCTGCGGGAGATAATGTTTACTGAACAATAGTATACCTCGGAATGTTATCAGGAGATGAGTGTCATTTGACCTATTTTTAGGGCAAATGAAAGATGAATCAACCTTAAAATTTCCTTAGCTCTCCCAAAATCACCCCAAAATTGAAGAATCCTAAAATTTTGGACTTGACAAGAGTACAGCACTTCGTGTATGCTCTTTTAAGCAGTAAAGATATCTCAGATGAGTATGAATTCTAGCGATGCTGCTTTCGAATTCCTCCCTTGAGATTTTTCTTTCATGGAGCGAAATAACCCTTGAAAACGCAGTAGTATTCTTTGGAGAGTATATTTATGTCGGCAATGTCTAGCGCAGCAACACAGCCAGCAATGACTGCTGGCCAGGACCGCGCGAAACGTACGCCCTCTGCTATGCAGGGAATGTGTTTCTGTATGGCTGCTACTGCATCTATCATTATCATCAGAACCGGCGTTTATACGTCGGTTTCTTTAGTTGCACGCATACTTGCCATTCTTCTTGTAGTACTTGGGATCCTTATTGGCCTTAGCGGCCTTACTGGACTTGTAGGTCTGGTAGGGCTTATCACAAGGCAAGGCATATCCCAGGGAGATTAGAGGAAGCAACGAAGCGACCAATCCAGAGCAGGTAACCTAACGAGGACCTCCCGTTTCGGGGGTTCTCGTTTTTTTATTGTTTCTCATAATGCAAAAGGAGTCATCGTTCATGGTTATTGCTGCGACAGTTACGCAAAAGCAGAATGCTGGGACAAATCAAATTAGGGGGACAGGTCAGCAAAGCCTGGAGGACGCTCGAGAGCTGAGCGGAAGCCAGATACTCTGCGAAGCGCTGGTGCGTGAAGGCGTAGATCTGCTCTATGGCTACCCGGGTGGGGCTATCATGCCCTTTTATGACGCTCTCACCGAGTACTCCACTTTGCGCCATGTGCTCGTGCGCCACGAGCAGGCCGCGGCCCATGCCGCCGATGGCTACGCTCGCGCGACTGGGAAGGTCGGGGTGTGTGTAGCAACCAGTGGTCCCGGCGCCACCAACCTGGTCACTGGGCTCGCTACCGCCTACATGGACTCGACCCCCATCGTTGCCATCACTGGACAGGTAGCGCGTCATTTTATCGGGCGCGACGCTTTCCAGGAGACCGATGTCATTGGTGTGACACAGCCCATTACCAAACACAATTTCCTGGTACGCAACATCGAGGACCTCGCTGACACTGTCCGCGAAGCCTTCAAGCTCGCTCTTGGCGGTCGGCCCGGTCCAGTCTTGATCGACGTCCCCAAAGACATCCAGCTCAGTAAAACACAGTACAGTCCATCGGCCTCTGTGAACTCACGTGAGTGTTACCGTGTAACACGAACGCCGGAAGTTTCAACGGTGGCGATCGCTCAAGCGGCAAAGCTCATCAACAAGGCTGAATGTCCAATAATTATGTCTGGTCACGGTGTCATTCTATCGAGGGCGTATGATGAATTGCGCGCCTTTGCCGAGAAAACCAACATCCCTGTCATCACCACGCTGCTTGGTCTCAGTGCACTACCTGATTCGCATCCCCTCAACATTGGCATGCCTGGGATGCATGGCCCGGCTCATGTCAACAAGGCCATCGGCACGGCAGATGTGCTTATCGGCGTGGGCTTGCGCTTCGATGATCGCGTCACAGGCAAAGTCAGTGAGTTTGCCCCTCACGCGCGCATTATCCATATAGATATCGACCCTTCCGAAATGCACAAGGTCAAAGTCGCGACAGTGCCGATTGTCGCTGATGCCAAAGACGCTCTCGCCGCTCTTACCATGGCTGTGAACCAGGCAGATCATCGTTCCTGGATCAACGAAATACGTTCATGGGAAACCCGGAACGCTGAACTCGCCAGCAACGTCAAGCGCGATCAGCAGTATCCCGATCCAACTTCTATCCTGGAGGCCATTCGAGCGGAAACCAACGGAGAAGCTATCATCGTCACAGATGTCGGGCAACACCAGATGTGGACCGCGCGCCACTATACCTGGTCGCGCCCTAACAGCCACATCACTTCCGGTGGGCTGGGCACCATGGGCTTTGCTCTTCCCGCCGCCATGGGCGTCAAAATGGGCATTCCCGATACGCCGGTCTGGGTGGTGGCTGGCGATGGTGGTATCCAGATGAACATACAGGAACTGGCTACCCTGCAACAACAAGGTGTCACCATCAAAGTCGCTATCATGAACAATGGCTACCTTGGCATGGTTCGCCAGTGGCAGCAGTTCTTCCACTCGCGCAACTATTCAGAGACCCCTATCACTGGACCCGACTACGTGAAGTTGGCGGATGCCTACGGCCTCACCGGAATGTGTATTACGCAGCGTGAAGACGTCTCCGCGGCGGTACACAAAGCGATGGAAACCGAGGGTACCGTCATTATTGATTTCGTTATTGAGTCGGAGTCAAACGTCTACCCCATGGTAGCTCCTGGCTCTGCCATTACGAACATGATTGAAGAACACGTGGAGGAAAATTCCAGTCATGACTAGACACGCTGCTCCCCCCGGGCGAGCGGGCCAGGAAAACGCCTCCCAGGACGGTAGTCGAGCACACATCCTGGTCCTCTTTGCCAATGACAGCCATGGTGTGCTCGACCGTATCGTTGGTGTTCTGCGTCGCCGCCGCTCGAATATGCAAACGTTCGCGATTGGGCGTAGTGAGCTTCCAAACGTGGTGCGCATCACGGTCGTTATGAATGACTCCGAGGTGGGAGTCGAACAGCTGGTGGAGCAGCTACGCAAGATTGTCGATGTACGACATGTTGTCAACCTTTCGTCCGAGCAGGCCGTTGCGCGTGAATTAGCGCTCATTAAAGTCAACAGCACATCGGCGCATCAAAACGAAATAATTGAACTTGGTCATCTTTTCGGCGCGCATGCCCTGGACGTAAACCAGGAAACGGTCACACTCGAAGTGACTGGCAGCGCCGACAAAATAGAAAAACTGGTCACCCTGTTACAAACGTATGGCATCCGCGAAGTCGCCCGCAGCGGCTGCGTGGCGATGACCCGCGGTACCAGCGAAGTGTACGAATAATTCAAGCGAGAGGAGTAATCTCAACTATGCCAAACATCTATTACGATTCAGACGCCAACCTCGAATTGATGCAAAAGAAACGTATTGCCGTCATCGGCTACGGCAGCCAGGGTCATGCCCATGCCCTCAACATGCACGATAATGGCTGCAATGTAGTCGTAGGTCTCCCCTCTGATAGCAAGAGCCGCGCAAAAGCAGAGGCTGACGGCCTTCAAGTCATGACGCCAGCTGCCGCAGCTGAGCAGGCTGATGTCATCATGGTCTTGATCCCCGACCAGTATCACCGCGAAGTCTATGAGCGAGATATCCGCCCCGGCCTCGCTCCTGGCAAAATGCTCATGACGGCCCATGGCTTCAGCCTGCACTACTCACAAATCGTCCCGCCCGCTGATATTGATGTGGCGATGGTCGCCCCTAAAAGTCCCGGTCACATGTTGCGCCGCCTCTTCAGCGAGGGTGTAGGGGTCCCTGCCCTCTGGGCTGTTCACCAGGACGCCACTGGCAACGCGGAAGCTTTGACGTTAGCCTATGCCCGCGCCATCGGCTGCACCCGCGCGGGAGTGCTCCGCACCACCATTGCAGAAGAAACCGAGACCGATCTCTTTGGAGAACAGGCCGTCCTATGCGGTGGCATCACCTCCCTCATTCGTGCCGGCTTCGAGACACTGGTGGAGGCTGGTTACCAGCCAGAAGTAGCCTACTTTGAATGTATGCACGAAATGAAACTCATCGTCGACCTCATGTACCAGGGCGGTATGAGCTATATGCGTTACTCCATTAGCGATACTGCTGAGTTTGGTGATTACGTCTCAGGGCCACGCATCATCGACGAGCGCGCGCGCAATGAGATGCGTAAGATCCTGCGAGAAATCCAGGATGGATCGTTTGCTACTCGCTGGATACTCGAAAACCAGGCTGGTCGCCCCAGCTTCCAGGCCATGCGCCGCAGCAATGCTCAGCACCAGATCGAGCACGTTGGCCGCGACCTGCGCGCGATGATGCCCTGGCTGAATGCTCCAAATAAGAAAACAGAAATTGCTGAGTCAACAAAATAACGTTACTAACGCTTACCCCTTTCTTTATCTCAAGGAGGAAAAAGGACGTGGAAGACCCTGATGTAATCCGAATTTTTGACACGACATTGCGTGATGGCGAACAGTCACCAGGGGCAACGATGACCACAGAGGAAAAGATACAGGTTGCCGAACAGCTCGTACGACTGAATGTGGACATTATTGAGGCTGGCTTTCCGGCTGCCTCACCAGGGGATCTCATAGCGGTCAAAGAGATAGCTCGTCGTACTCGTGGTGTGGCAGTAGCTGGACTTGCCCGCGCAAACACCGGCGACATCGATGCCGCCTGGGAAGGTATACGCGAAGCCGATCGTCCAGTGATCCATGTGTTTATTGCTACCTCTGACATTCACCTCAAGCACAAACTCAAGCTCAATAAAGAAGAGGCTCTACATCAGGTTAAAAGAATGGTTGCCTATGCCCGCAACCTCTCTCCCACCGTCGAATTTTCAGCGGAGGATGCCACTCGTAGCGAGTGGGACTACCTCTGCCGTGTCTGTGAAGCAGCGATCGGGGCTGGCGCTACAACCATCAATATTCCCGATACCGTGGGCTACACCCTGCCGCATGAATACGAGACGCTTTTCCGTTACCTGCGCGAACGCGTCCCAGGTATCGATGATGTAGTCATGAGCGCCCACTGCCACAACGATCTGGGTATGGGCACCGCTAACACGCTCGCGGCCATCAAAGCCGGGGCGCGACAGGTTGAAGTGACCGTCAACGGCCTGGGTGAGCGCGCGGGTAATACCGCCATGGAAGAAGTCGTTATGGCGCTTCGAACCCGGCCAGATGCCTTTGGCAACATCAGAACTCGCATCAATACGCAAGAATTTCTACCTACCAGCCAACTGGTCAGCCAGCTGACAGGCATCCCTGTCCAGCCCAATAAAGCCGTGGTCGGAGCGAACGCCTTTTCCCATGAAGCAGGTATCCATCAGGACGGTATGCTCAAAAACCGCATGACCTACGAAATAATGACGCCTCAATCGGTCGGCTGGACTGATACCAAACTGGTGCTTGGTAAACACTCTGGCCGCCATGGGCTCGACGCTCGTTTACGCCAACTGGGCCATAAACTCAACGCCGAAGATCTGAAAGAGGCCTATCGTCGCTTTGTATCTATGGCCGATCGAAAGAAATACATTACTGATGCGGACCTGCTCTATATTGTCGAGAGCGGCGAGGAAACTCCCGCTGCCATTTGATCTCTATTCAATAGTGCGAATGGTGTGCAGCTTGCAGCCCACACACCATTCGCACCACTGTCAAAGTAGTGTGTTTTCCCTGATCTAGGAGCAAACTCTTGACCCAGACGAACTCTTCAACATCTCAACATAACGGCCATGAGTCAAAAGCCGAGGTCCCCAAAGTTCCAGTGCTTAGCCTCGAAGAAGGATACGCCTACTTCGAGGGGAAATTTGTTCCCATGAGCGAGGCCAAAGTGAGCGTGGCAACTCATGCCCTTCAATATGGTACTGCCTGCTTTGAAGGTATACGTGGCTACTGGAATGACGCTCACCAGCAACTCTACCTGCTGAAACTACGTGAGCACTATGAACGTATGGCCAATTCCTGGAACGTTTTGCGCATGCGCCCTAAAGAAACTGTGGACGATTTGTGCCGCATTACCGTCGAGCTTGTAAGTAAGCACGGCTTTCGCCAGGATGTTTATGTGCGCCCGATAACCTATAAAGCCGCGCGCACCATTAAACTCATGCTCAGTTCCCTGGAAGATGCCGTTGCCATCTACACCTTTGCCATGGGCAATTACGTTGATATCGACGCGGGCCTCAATGTCTGCACCTCCTCGTGGAGGCGTGCCAACAGTAATGCCATACCCGTCCGTGCCAAGGTTACCGGGGCCTATATCAATAGTTCGCTAGCTGTAGATGATGCGCACGCTGCCGGTTTCGACGAAGCAATCCTGCTCACCCATGATGGCTTTGTATCGGAAGGAAGTTCATGTAATCTTTTCATCCTGCGCAATGGCAAACTAGCTACGCCCGCGTTCTCTGAAGATATCCTCGAAGGTGTGACACGCAATACCTTGATTGATCTCATCCGTACTGAAATTGGTATAGTGGTGGAGGAGAGGCGCATCGACCGCACAGAACTGTATGCCTCCGAGGAGATCTTCTTGTGTGGAACGGGCGTGCAGGTTTCGCCGGTAAGCAGCGTTGATCACCGCCCGGTCGGCAATGGTAAACCCGGTCCAATCACGATGAAACTTCAAGAGCTCTACCTGTCAGCCTGTCGAGGCGAGAACGAAAAATATCGAGACTGGGTGACGCCAGTCTATTCTTAAGTGAAGTTTATCATCCAGCAGAACGTATAAAGAGTAAATGGTTGCGGCGCTACGCATCCATGGTGACATCAGCCAATACAGGCGCAGTCCTGGCTGACATCTAGCACAACAGTAGATCCCCTTACTTTCGTACTTGCGCAGGTTACAAAAAACCGTAATCATGATAAAATAGTCGCACCTGAAAAAGGAAAAAGCAATGCGCGTTTCATCAGAAAGGCAGGATGCTAGCGATGGCACTGGTATTACCTGCCTCAACAACAGTCTTAACGCCCGCCACGTCGGCTAATCTTGGCCCTGGCTTTGATAGCCTGGGACTGGCATTACAACTATATAATCGCTTTGAAGTAACCGAAAGTGGAGAAGACCCTCACCTTCCACGTATCGAAGTGCGGGGTAATTTAGGTGCAAGCCTCTCCACGGGGCCGGATAACCTGTTTTTTCGCGCCTTCGTTTTGCTCTTTAAACAACAACAGGTTGATCCTCCTGCTGTTCGTATACGCATGACCATCAACGTTCCCCCGGGATGTGGATTGGGAAGCAGTGCTACCGCTGTCGTTGGGGGACTGGTGGCGGCCAACGATTTATTGCGTTTACGAAATAAAGCCGTAACCAGGGAGGTACTATTAGCATTAGCCGTGGAGGCCGAAGCGGGTAAACATCCTGACAATGTCGCCCCGGCTCTACTTGGCGGCCTCGTTGCGACAACAAGTGTAGATGGGAAAATACACGCGGTGAAAACACCGTTTCCAGACGCGCTCAAGGCCGTCATTTTTACACCATCCTTTCCAATGGATACAGTGGCTGGCAGAAAATTACTTCCATCGAGCTATCCAAAGGCTGACGTGACTTTTAATACCGGGCGTGTAGCCCTGCTGTTGACGGCCTTGCAAACCGGGCGCTATGAACTGATCGGTGAAGCCATGCAGGATCGTTTGCACCAGCCTTATCGCCAGGCGCTCTTCCCGGCTATGCCAGATATTATCGATGCGGCAATAGCTGCCGGGGCCCATGGCGCCAGTCTTTCTGGCGGGGGCTCGTCGTTAATCGCGCTAACTAGTTCCCATTTTCATGAGGTGTTGCGAGCGATGCAAGACACTGCTCGTGACTTCGGTATCAAAGGGACCGGTAGGATCTTACGTGCGGATCAACAAGGGGCGCGCGTAATCAATGCTCCGCGTAGTCGCGTGCGTAAGGAAGCGATTGCGCGTTATGAAGATCACTATTACTGGTCTCCAGCACGACCAGGTAAGGAAATTTCTCTTTAGTCAAGCACCCATCCCGTTCTACGGGATGGGCTTGTGAAGCGATCCGGCTTGCCACCGGAGAACCAACAAGGGCAACTGCGAAACTAGCTTGCCCAAGCCTCGGCAACGGGGCGTCTGAAGGAAGCTGAACCATCCGGGCGTGGCAGCCCACAGGACGTTGCGAACGCCTCCCTAATTTGCAACCGCTCCGATGGTTAGCAGCGAAGGGACCATTGCACACTCGAAAGAGGCTTACAGCACGATGTCGCACATCTTTGTCCCTGTGGTCGATCAGGAACGCAACCCACTCATGCCCACGACTGCGTCCAGAGCCAGAAAGTGGATCAAAAGCGGCAAGGCGACGCATTTCTGGAAAGGAGGGCTCTTTTGCGTCCGGTTGAATGTCGAACCGTCGGCACGCGTGTGGCAGCCCGTTGCAGTGGGCATTGACCCAGGGAGCAAGCGCGAAGGCTATAGCGTGACCTCAGCCGCCCACACCTATCTCAACATCCAGGCGCAGGCCAGAGACGGCGTGAAGGAAGCGGAACAACGCAGCACCCAGATGCGTCGCAGCCGCAGAGGGCGCAACACCCCTTGTCGCAAGCCACGTCAGAACCGCAAGCAGAGCAAGAAGAAGCTGCCGCCTTCCACCAGAGCACGGTGGCACTGGAAACTGCGCCTGGCGACGTTTCTGTGCCAACTCTTGCCGGTGAGCGTCTTTGTGGTGGAAGACATCAAAGCCCAAACCAAAGCGAACAAGCGTCGCTGGAATAGCAGGTTTTCTCCTTTGCAAGTGGGTAAGCACTGGTTCTACGAGGAACTGGGCAAGCTGGCTCCTGTCCAGAGCAAGCAGGGCTACGAAACCAAGGAACTGCGCGAGCAGTTTGGGCTCAAGAAAACGGGGAAGAAGGTGGCAGAGGTCTGGGAAGCGCACTGTATAGACGCCTGGGTGCTAGCCTACAGTGCTGTGGGAGGGCAGAAGAAGCCAGATAACACGAGGCTGGTCTGCATCAGCCCGCTCAGCTGGCATCACCGCCAACTGCATCGCTTCGAGCCAGAGAAAGGCGGCAAGAGGAAGCTCTACGGCGGCACGTTCTCGCAAGGCATCAAGCGCGGCATGCTGGTGAAGCACCCGAAGTGGGGGAAAGCCTATGTGGGCGGGACGATGGATGGGAAACTGAGCCTGCACGACCCTCAGACAGGCAAGCGGCTCACCCAATCGGCCAAAGTAACTGATTGTAGGCTGATCAAGGTGTTACGGTGGAAGACGCGGCTTGTGCCTCTGGCCACCGCCAAAAAAGGAACGCTTGCTTCCTCCCCAGCCTCAAAGGCGCGGGGTATCCGCAAGCGGAGGTTTCTATGAAAGATGCCCTTATGTCATCGGCAATAGAGACGTTACGTACAATTTCGCTGCGGTGCGTAGAATGTTCAACCCTCTATCCAGGCATGGAAGCAGGGTGGAAACCGCGTTATCGCTGCGATTGTGGTGGTGTTCTCGATGTCGAGCTAGCGCCTCCTACCGGAGCGAAAGGCTTGCGCCAGCTTTTTGACGAACGGGCATCTGCTCCTCCCGCCTGGCCTGTAAACACCGGTAATATATTGCCAGATCACAGTGGTGTCTGGCGCTATCGTGAGTTGATCTTGCCAGTTCCTGGACAATACATTGTCAGCCGTCCAGAGGGGAATACAGGTCTTTACCCGGTTGGAACTGAAAACTGTGGTGCGGGTCGCATTGGACACCGGCAGATTGGTTCCTATGCCGGGCTAGATCACCTCTTTTTAAAACACGAGGGCGAAAACCCTACAGGTAGTTTCAAAGATCGCGGCATGACGGTAGGTGTCACCATGGCTTCCTTGTTGGGGGCGCAGGCTGTCGCCTGTGCTTCGACCGGGAATACCTCCGCTTCGCTGGCCTCGTATGCCGCGCAGGCTGGAATGCGCGGTATCGTGTTCTTGCCTGCCGGCAATGTCACTGTGGGGAAATTAGCCCAGTCACTGGCTTATGGTGCGACAACCATCCAGATCGATGGTGACTTCGACGCTGCAATGCAACTGGTCGAACAGGTCTGTAACGATCTGGGCATCTACCTGCTCAACTCACTCAATCCTTATCGTGTTGAAGGACAGAAGTCGATCGGTTTCGAACTATTGCAGCAGTTGAATTGGCAGGCTCCAGACTGGCTTGTACTTCCCGCCGGCAATCTTGGCAATACGTCGGCCATCGGGAAAGCTTTTCGACAGGCCCATCAGCTCTCGCTGATCAGCCATATGCCCCGCTTGGCCTCGATTCAGGCGGCGGGCGCGAATCCTTTCTATCGCAGTTTTCAGCGAGGTTTTACCATGCGAGAACCGGTTCAGGCTCAAACGGTCGCTACCGCCATCAAGATCGGTGATCCTGTAAGCTTCACACGCGCGCGACGGGTCATTGAAGAAAGCAATGGTCTGGTTGAAGAGGTAACCGACGCTGAAATCCTGGCAGCGAAAACCATCATAGATCGCTCGGGCCTCGGCTGCGAGCCCGCCTCCGCCGCCACGCTGGCAGGCATACGCAAACTGGTCGGACGTGGTGTGATGAAACGTGATGAAAGTGTAGTAGGTGTACTGACAGGGAACCTGCTCAAGGATACACTTACAGGCATTCCTCAAACTGGGGAAAACTTAGTCGTCACAGCGAGCATAGAGGCTGTCAGAAGGGTCTTGGGGCAATGAATCTGACGCTGCCCAAAAAACAAGCATCAAAAAAAGCAGATAGTGATTCACCATCGCAGGCCAGGCCCATTAGACGCGTTCTCTTTTCATGGCTTTTCAGCTGGGATATCTATCTCATTCTGCTAGTTGCTGGATTCTTACGCCTCTTTGCACTCAATACCTCCGAATTTGATGCTGATCAGGCCACTATTTTTATCCTGGCTCGCGAAGCTGTGCAGCACGGGTTGTTACCTATCGTGAGCAATCGTGCCTCTATCGGCATCGAAAATCCGCCTGCCGTCATTTATTTGTTGATGATACCTGCAGCCATCAGTGCGGACCCCCTCTGGGCGACGGTGATGATAGGCTTATTCAATATATTTGCAGTTTTGTTGACCTATTTCTTCATTCGCCGCTACTATGGACGGCTCGCTGCTCTTATCGCAGCGCTGCTCTATGCCGCCGCCACCAAGCCACTGAATTACTCGCGTTTCCTCTGGCAACAGAATATGCTGGCCCCTCTGGCCCTTCTTTTTATATTCGCCCTCTTCTGGGGAGTCGTTGAACGAAGAAAGGGATGGTTCTTCCCGGCATTACTGCTCATTGGTATTTCTTATCAGTTACATGAAACATCAACCTTGCTGGCTATTCCACTGTTAGCGGCCGTTGTGCTTGCTCCAGGTACAGTTCGCTGGCGTGACCTGGCTCTGGGCATTGCCTCGCTTCTACTCATCTTCTCTCCATATATCCTCTGGGAGTTCTCATCAAATTTTGCTGATCTCTTTATTATCCTCAAAGTGGCAAAGTTACCTGCGCATTTCGACGCAGATGCCATCTATTCCTACAGGTTCTTTCTCAGCCCCAATGGCTTCAACTCTTACTATCAATTGCCAGCGAGCCCGGCATCAGCCCTGCGTCTCTTCGCTCCAATACTTGGCGTGCTCCGCTACACGCTCCAGTTCCTGGTTTTGGGAGGGCTGGCAACCGCGGGGGTACAGGCGTTTTGGACTGGACGAAATGCATTACCTCATACCCTTGCTCGTGAAGAGGCGGCAGCTTCGCCATTGTCTCTTCTGCGAAATTGGTGGACAGGGCTTCGTGCCACACCATACAGGTGCGGCTTGATGATACTGCTTGTCTGGCAAGTAGTATTGCTTCTGATTCTCATGCGCCATTCCGTCACCATGTATCCCTACTACTTATTGATTCTCATGCCCGGACCGTTTATCCTGGCGGGCTTCTTTATAGCTCAACTGCTCAAATGGATACAGCGAATAGGACATGTCGCTGAGTTCACACCCGGGGACGCCTCTGCAGTGCCAGATAAACAAGGCTTCACATCGGCCATAGACGGAGCGGTCCCACCTGCTTATTCTTTTGAAGCGCGCAACTTCTTAACAACTGCCCTGCGCTGCGCAGTCTACTTCATCGTGGCTTTTGCGGTCATCGCCCAGATCATCGCCGCAATCGCGACATTGGTAGACGCTGCTCAAGGAACTAATGGGCATGGTAAAACCTTCAATGATCTCAGATCTCTACAACTCGCCCTCGGAGAGGCTGACCACCTGGCCCAGCAACGTCACTTGAACAGGGTCTATATTACTACCGATGCAAACTCAGAGACGGCTATTCGCTACCTGGCGCAGCAATTGCAAACACCGGCAACCCTTTTTGATGATTCTCGCTGTTTTGTGTTGCCCAATCCTGCGGAAGGTCCGGCAGTGTTGCTCGTCAGCCCATACGCCGAGTTGACCAGGGCCCTTCTGGGTCAATATGCTGCAACGACCCTTATCGATCAACCTGCTCGACTTGGCGCTCCGCCTTTCAATCTCTACATCGTGTCACCCAGGCGTGTCCTGGAAAAAACTTCCCTCCACCCATCCTTTGTTGATAACCTGCAATTGGTCAATGTACAGAGGCAGCAGCTGAGTATAACCGACCGTTCCTGGCTGATCTCTCGTTGGAACCTGTTGCGTTCGGCTCAACCAGTCTCTCGCACAACGTATACTTTTGCCATGTCGGCTCTTCCCAATAATGTAAACAGACCTGCAGAGAGCCTCTGTACTTTTAACGCTATGCGTCCCGGTGATCAACTCTTCGTTGCCTTCGCTTTGCCTGGCAACGTTTTATCTTCTACGTCGGTAACCATCAAAGGGCTTTCTTATACTACTACACCTTATGACCCGGCACTTGGACCGCTGCTCCTGGAGACAGATAAGACCCGGGATTCACCGGTAAAAATACTCCTTACAGCGGAGGGCAAGGACAATATTACAATTCCTTTGGCCGAAAGACCCTTCTGAGGAGAACATTAACCGTATGAGTCTTACCCAATCAAAAAACGATGCACCCCATATCGATAAACACAAATCAACAACTCCCAGTAACCTTTTGCGTACATGGCTGCTCACCTGGGAGGTCTATCCTATCCTCCTCGTGACAGGATTTCTCTGCCTCTATCGCATCAACACAACGGAGTTTAATACCGACCAGGCCGCAATTTTTAGCATGGCCCGGGATGCTATTCGTTTTGGTCTGTTTCCTATCACCAGCAATGCAGCGTCCCTGGGTATCACCAACCCCCCCGCCGTAATCTATATCTTACTGATCCCAGCCCTGTTTTCTGCCAACCCTCTATGGGCGGCAGTTCAACAGGCATTGTTGACGACGGGGGCAGCTTTGCTCACCTACATTTTCACTCGCTGCTACTATGGTCGACTTGCAGGCATTGTCGCTGCCCTGCTCTATGCCACTGCTACAACCACTATCCATTATGGACGTTTTATTTGGCAGCAAAACATGATGTCTCCTTTTGTGATCCTCTTCATGTTCGCATTGTATTGGGGAGTCGTCGATCGGCGTAAGGGCTGGTTTGCTCCCGCCGTTCTTCTCCTCGGTCTGCTCTTTCAACTGCATCAATCTGCGGCTTTGCTAGTCATACCTCTGTTCGTTGCTGTCGTTCTGGCTCCAAAAACTATTCGTTGGCGCGATATTGTTCTGGCCTTCGTTTTACTATTCATTCTCTACTTCCCATACATCCTCTGGGAGGTGTTTTCCAAAGCTTCAGACCTCCATGCCTTCTCTAACTTATCACAGCACGAAGCTACCGGCGGCAACGAAACGCTTCGCTTTTACAGGCTATTCCTTAGCCCCTATGGACAACAGCCAACCATTGCTAGCTCTGTTACCCTCAAATTCGTTCCCTGGCTATCGTGGCTCAGATATGCTATCCCACTCTTACTTTTTGCTGGCATTGCCACGGCTCTGTTACTTCTTGTGTTCCCCTTACTCAACCAGGCGCGTGCAACCGGGACTCCCGACCCCATAACATCCGTCCGAAGCGGCATACGTGGATGGTGGGCAAACTTTAAGGCCAACCGGTCTCTAGGCGGACTCGTTCTTCTTCTGACCTGGCAAATACTACCCGTCCTGCTTCTCCTGCGGGTTACTATTATCTTGCAGCTCCACTATTTCATTTTTCTTATGCCTGGACCTTATATACTCATCGGCCTTTTTATTGCGAAGGTCGTCGAATTATTCCGGCGCTACCAGCCAGGGTGGAGCTTTCTTCGCTATGCAGTCTACGGCCTCGTTGCCCTCGTTGTCATTGGACAACTATTAGGGAGTGTGGCCTCGGTTATTGATATTAGCAGTGGTAAATTCGATGATCGCACCTTCTACATACATTACCGCAATGATCTGAACTCTTTGCAGCAAGCCGTCAATGAGGCTGACCAGCTCGCCCAGCAGCGTCATTTAAACCACGTCTATATCACTACCGATGACTCCACTGCGACAGCGTTAGGCTATCTCTCTGAGCAGATGCAAACACCCGTGACTCTCTTCAGTGCAACGAACTGCCTCGTTCTGCCTGCACCTGCTGATGGCCCGGCTGTGCTCCTGGTAGGTCCATATGATACACTCACCCATGCGCTTCTCGGTCAATATGCGAGCGTGACTCTCGTAAATGAACCTGCGCGTCCTGGTGGTAAACCCTTTCACCTGTATGTGGTCACTCCTTCAGCGGCACAGACTGCTCCTGGTACCAATGCCTTTGGTAACGACTTACAACTCTATAAGATGAAGACACAGAACCTGGGCAGCAATAGCTCTTCATGGATGGTGACTCAATGGAATATCTTGCGACCTGTACAGCCGGCTTTGCGCACAACCTATAATTACACCATCACAGCGCAACCAGGCGGAAATAACAGCTCCTTGCAACCAAACACCTGTAGCTTTACAGGCATGCGCGCTGGGGATCAATTGCTAGATGCTATGGCACTCCCCAACAATAGTGTCGCGCCAACCTCTGTAACTGTAGGCGTCCAGTCCTCTACCACAGTACCATTTAATCCAACGCTTGGTCCCATTCATTTTGAGACGTATATCAATCAGGAAACACCATCAACAATACTGCACACTCCTTCCGGGGGAAACACCATCACTGTACCAGCTTCCTAGCGAATAAGAATCACGTGGTTGCCGGGTTGGCAACTTCAGACTGCCAATCCCACAATAACGGGCCAGGGTGCCCGCCCCATTCAATGGGGCGGGAGGAATGGCCCAATATTGCACACCGTTGACTTGACTTCCCTCATTCTCTGTGGTAGCTTGCCAGCATGCACATTCAACGAACGGTCACCATTCTCATCGAGAACGATCCTGACTTGCGAAACACCCTGGATGCGTTTCGCCAGGTCCAGCAAGCCCTCTCGGCACCCTGTTACCACGAGGGCAAGCCGCTGGGCGCCTTGGCCTTACAACGCCAGGTGTATCATCAGGTCAAAGGCACGCTCTCGGCTCAGATGACCATTTCCGCTATCCGCACAGTGGCTGCTGCCTATCAGAGCGCCAAATCCAACAAGAAACCTGCTACCCGCCCCTTCCTCTTCAGACGGGCGCGTGCGCTCTTCCTCGTGGGAGAGCGTGGCCGGGATGCTGACTTTCGCAAGGATGGGACCCTCTCGATCTGGACGGTCGCCGGGCGCAAACGCCTCACCTACAAGGTTCCGCCCGACTTCCAGAACCCGCTCAAGCATGCTGTCGAAATTGATAGTCTCAATGTCCTTGAGTGCGATGGAAGGCTCATCGGACGGGTCACGGTGACGCTTTCTGCGCCTGACCCCCAAGGAATCCTGCCCGTGGGCATCGATCTCAATGAAACGAATGCGCTGGTGGCCGTGGATCCTGATGGCAAGACGCTGTTTGTGAGCGGCAAAGCCGTCAAGGTCAAGAACCGTCGTACCGCCAAAACCCGCGCCCGCCTCCAATCGAAACTGGCGTCCCGCAAGGCAGAGAAGAAGGACACACGCAGTGTTCGTCGGCTTCTCAAACGGCTTGGACGCAAGCAACGCTGCCGGACGCGCACCTTTGCCCAGCAAGCTGCCAAGCAGCTTGTTGACTTTGCCCCCGCCAATGCCGTGCTGGTCTTCGAGGACCTGCGTCTGCCTCAACCCCAAAAGGGAACCATCAGAGGCAAGGCCTTGCGTCGTCGTCTCTCGCTGTGGCAACATGGTCTTCTGCGTGAAGCCGTGACGAACAAGGCTCAGGAACGTGGCATGAAGATAGCAAAGGTGGACCCCCGCTACACTAGCAAGACCTGTTCGCGCTGTGGCTTGCGTGGGATGCGCAAACGTCACTCCTTCGCCTGCCCTCATTGCGGCTACTGCGATCATGCCGACCATAATGCTGCCCTCAACATCCGTAACAAATTTACCATCTTGCGGGATGGTGGGGACCCGTCAGTGTCCCCCGAAGCCCAGTCCGTCTAGGATGTGGGCAAGCCCGTCAGCCTTGAGGCGACGGGGGACTGACTAGACTGCTACAATATGTCTTACAAAGAGCAAGTACCATTGAGAAGGGAAGACCAAAGTGAACAATAGAAAACGTAGGAGTAGGAGAAAGCTGCTTCCAGACTGGGACATGCCCTCCGATCCAGTGAAAGCCGTATTCTGGTTCTTTCATTGGTCATTACAAGTACTTGTGCGTTTTTTCTGGATCCTGATACTTGCAGCGGTCTTCTACGAGAGCTTCGTCAACGGCCTCGTTGGGGGCATTGTCACCTTGCTTGTCGGTTTAAGCGTCTGGTTCGGCATCGCCTTAACGCTCTTCGTCTTCAACATAGGCGCCAACGTCTCTCGCACAGTGGCGGATGTAAGCAAAATGCAACAAAGCTTCTCTGGCCGCCGCCCCTTCACCCAATTTTCGGAACCGGGTTTCGATGATAGTAAAATAGTTGAAGGTACTGTAACCGATTTAGAAGAGGAGCGCAGAAAACGCAGGAGAGAATGAATAGCTTATTCTTCAACAGGTACCGCGACCCCGTTCTTTTCCTCCCATGCCTGCCATGCTTCGTCCCCTGATCGTGGCACGTAAGAGAACATCAGGACGCCTTCTCCTTCAATACGATAGTCACCTAATGCCGCGGGAAGCACCATCGTTTGCCCACGAGCAAGACTTAGACTATACCTTAAAACGTTGCCATAACGTACTTGTACTTCACTACTGAGAGCGGTAAGAATAATACAACTTCCTTCAGTCGATCCATTCATATAGCCAGAAACTGCGTCTTTTTGCTGCAAAGTGATCTCACGAGTCACAAAATATTGACAGGCAACCAGGCAGCGATCTTCATACCCATTTTTGTCAGCCAATGGCACCGGTTGAATTTTAATGCGTGGTGACACATTATAGTTTGAAACTTCTAACGATTTATTGATATGCAACTCTCGGGGGATACCATGAGCCGTGAGGCGGCCATAATCGTACATTCGATAGGTAATATCAGAGTACTCTTGCAATTCATAGAGCAAAATCCCGCTGCCTATAGCATGGACTGTGCCGGCCGGTACGAAGATGACATCGCCGGCTGCGACATATTCCTCTTGCAGCAGGTTCTCCAGCGTCACATCTTCAATTGCTTTGCGTACTTGTGTGGACGAAGTGGGGACTTTGAAACCGTGTACGACGGTTGCTCCAGGTTCTGCTGCTAGAATGAACCAAAATTCTGTCTTCCCTAGCTTGCCACCTTCAAATGTTGCCGCGTAATGATCATCTGGATGTACTTGTACCGAGAGTTTGTCGTTGGCGTCGATAAATTTTGCCAACAGGGGGAAACGGTGGCCAAAGATTGCGATAGTCTGCTTCCCGAGTAGCGCTATCCCCAATTCCTCTACAAGCCTACCCAATGTTTTGCCCTGGTATGGCTCGTTCTGGGCTACTGTATTTATCTCTGTCTCCCAGGACTCACCAACGGCAATGTCAGGAGAAGGCAGCCGTTTCCATCCATAAAGACCTAACCTTTGACCACCCCAGATCGTTTCATGTAACGACCCTTCCAATAATATGGGATGTAAACTCTGCACAACATGCTCCTACATAAACGGCAAATATCAATGTGCAAACCAGCTTTGAATAGCTAATGCCATCTGCCAGGTTTATACACTGCTTTCTAAAACAAGATATCAGTTTGCCAGCATTGCTCCCTCGATCTGGCGACGGAGCCTTTCACGCATCATGATACCTTTAATGCGATGAATTTCACGTCCGCCTTTGAAAAAGATAATGGTAGGAATTCCGTCTATTTTCCATTGGTTGGTAATTTCCACGTTTGTATCTGCGTTGAGCCTGGCAAACGTCACACGCCCTTGATATTCTTTGCTGATCGCCTCAAACTCCGGGTCCTGTATCTTACATGCTGCGCTATTCTCTGCTGAAAAGTTCACAAGAACCATCTGCTGTGCATTCAGCACCTTTTCAACAAAATCCTGATCTGATACATCGATGTAGCTGTCTGCCATCATATTCCTCTTCATCTTTGCGAAATATACCTATGTGTCAAAAGGGTATCACTTCGTTTGAAAGGATGTCAAGAAAAAGGTGGTACATCGTGATGATGATGATTCTGTGTTAGCGGACAGCAATGGCTTCTCATGAGGCTAGCAGCATCTCTGCATCCTCTATCACATAACGGTACCCCTGCTCCGTCAGGAAAAGCTGGCGATTCGCAGAAAACTCCTGGTCGCGCGTGTCACGAGTGACAATTGAATAGAAGTACGCCAGGCCACCATCAATCTTTGGACGTAAAATGCGTCCCAACCGTTGCGCCTCTTCCTGTCTTGATCCAAATGTACCCGATACTTGAATGGCAACATTGGCATCTGGTAAGTCAATCGCAAAATTCGCCACCTTACTTACTACCAACCGCTTGAGTTCGCCTCGCCGGAATTGATCGTACAACTTTTCTCGCTGTCTAGTGGTGGTTTTCCCGGTGAGCAGAGGTGCCTCCAGTTCTTCGGCAAGCTCCTTAAGTTGGTCGATATACTGACCGATAATCAGCACCTGGTCATCGCGATGCCGCTCTGCCAGGTAGCGCGTCACCGTCAGTTTGGCGGGGCTTTCCGCGGCAAGCCGGTACTTTTCCCGCTCCTCTGCAACAGCATAATTCAATTGTTCATCCTCGGTCATGCTCACACGTATCTCGTGACATTCAGCAGTAGCAATCCACCCCTGGCGCTCCAGTTCTCTCCAGGGAACATCATACTTCTTAGGGCCGATCAGGCTGAATACATCTGCCTCTCGTCCATCCTCGCGTACCAATGTCGCCGTGAGACCCATACGCCGGCGAGCTTGAATTTCGGCGGTAACCCGGAAGACGGGTGCCGGGAGCAGGTGTACCTCGTCATAGATGATGAGCCCCCAATCGTAACTGGTGAAAAGAGAGAAGTGTGGGAAATCAGCGTCTTCTGAAGGACGGTACGTCAAGATCTGGTACGTGCTGACCGTGATAGGGCAGATATCTTTTCGCTCTCCGGTATATTCTCCAACCATTTCAGGTGGAATATCAGTTTTATCAAGAATTTCATTGATCCATTGGCGCACCGCGATAGTATTGGGTGAAAGAATCAAGGTAGCGCGTTGGACATCAGCCATAGTTGCTAAACCGACAATAGTTTTACCTGCGCCACATGGCAGCACTACGACTCCGCTCCCCCCGCTGGGCGCCCCTCCAGCATAAAAAGCTGCCGCAGCGGCATATTGATAGGCGCGCGGTGCGAACTCATCTCCTTGCAGTGTCATATCGCGCAGTTTCACTGGTAATGGAGAGCCATCGGTATAGCCCGCCAGGTCTTCAGCGGGAAAACCAATATGAATCAAGGCTTGCTTAATATGCCCACGCCGCGAAGCATCCACCTGGATAGTATGGCTGTTCAACTGGCGCAAGATATAGGGTTGCGTGCGTTTATGATGGTAAACCTCGGCCATCAGTGCTACATCGTTCGAGGTAAGCAGCAATGCGTCGCCTTCGCGAATCAACTTGATGCGGCCGTAGCGGTTCATATACTCACGAATATCAACAGCAATATTCATGGGAATAGCATACTTGCTATACTGTGTAAGTAAGTCCATGACCTGCTCTGCTGTCATACCACCCGCGGCTGCATTCCATAGCGAAAGTGGTGAAAGACGATAGGTATGTATATGTTCAGGTGATTTTTCTAATTCTGCAAATTGTGCCAATGCATCTCTTGCCTCGGCATGTTGTGGATGATCTACCTCTAATAAAATAGTCTTATCACTTTGTACAATCATTGGGTTGGTTGGATTCATCTCTCGTTATGCTCCCTCCATAGCCGCCCATTTCTTCAGATATTTGATAATAGCATTGATAGTCGGTTCTTCATAACCTCGCATCAGGTAACGCGCTCCCGTGATCACCTTCATCCCCTTGTGACCAGCCTGCTGCTCCACAAATGGTTCAAGCTTATGAGGAGGGCAAATTTCGTCAAACTCACCGGCAACAAACAACTTTGGGCGTTCAAAGGCTTTTGGAAACCCATTAGGTACCCGGTAAAGCAAAAGGCTGATCGCTACGACGGTACGTATACGAGGATCATAGGGCGCATACATCAGCGCAATATTTGCACCAAAACCGTGCCCAATCACGCAGACTTTAGCAGTATTCGCTCCTGCCTGTGCCATCACTACATCGATGGCACCCGCGAGATCAAGTGGCTCCATCCTTCCATCGGTCTGCTGTCCCTGGCTATTCCCCACTCCACGAAAGTTGAATCGTAAAGCAATCATCCCCGCCTCTGCTGCCAATCTCCGCGCCAATGCCTCCGTCAGAGTATCATTCATATCGCTGCTGGCTGGCTGCGGGTGACAAAGTACAACGACAGGGGCTTTCTCCACGTTCCTGGGTTCATGTATTACTCCCTGCAGGAGTAATGACGGCTGCCCCTTGCTATAAAACGTGATCGCTCGCTCAGTCTGTGCCGATGATAAAGTCATCTTTATTCCTTCATGTAAACCGCTACTTCCATGTGTAACACATCTTATCGCACCCCTGACTCTGCGTCAAGCTATTTTTCGTTAGCTCGTTTCATCGATGTAGCGAAGGCGAACAAATCACAAGCTCAGAGAGATGGGATAAACCGGGGGAAGCGCAGTATTATTTTATTATCCCCTTCTCTCCTGCTACGCTCCACCTGTTCGAACATCCTTCTGGGGGATGGGTTTCAACAGGGAACAGTTATTATTGCTTGCAGCGATGACGCTGCGCTATTGCCAGCACTACATATATGCGAGGTTCTGTGTTAGAGCCTGTTATGTTTGTGTGCCCGGCAGAGTTTGTAGCTAACAAACCTGAAAGCAAACTATGATATATATCCATGTTTCATGGATGATATGTTTCACAGCCAGATAAACAGCAAAAGTATGAAGGAAGTTCAATCTCTATGCTGTCGAATATGGCTTTTGTGAAGTATCTATTAATCATAGTACTTGTGAAGTGTCGAGGTAGGAGAACATATGGTCAACATTTTAGTCGTCGAGGACGAGCAATCGATCACGAAGTTACTGAAAGAAACGCTACAGATCGAGGGATATCAAGTAACCATCGTCCTTAACGGCGAAGATGCTGTACAATTTGCGCTTCGAGAAATTCCGCATCTCATTATTCTGGATGTTATGTTGCCGCGTAGGTATGGACTATCAGATATGGATGGTTATGATGTGATATTGAAGTTGCGCAGCCATCCGAAAACTATGCATATTCCTATCATTGTTTTGAGTGCTTTTGGCGCACCTGCGGACATAATTCGTGCATACGAGAGAGATGTCGATGGCTTCATCACAAAACCTTTCGATTTGGAAGAATTACTTGCACGAGTGCGTAGGCATTTGCGCCGTGTTCAACAAAGCTGCCTCTCTCCCCTTACTGGTCTGCCTGGAGGTTTACAGGTTGTGCGAGCCATCAATTACAAGCTCGGTAATGTGGACCCGTGGAGTATTCTCTATCTCGACCTGGATAATTTCAAAGCCTATAATGACGTCTATGGCTTCCTGACAGGCAATGAAATGATACTTCTGGTGGGCCGTATCTGCCAGCGCGCCGTCTACGAGTACGGCAACTCCGATGACTTTGTCGGTCATATCGGAGGAGATGATTTCATCGTCGTAACTACTCCTGAACGCGCTGAAGCCCTTTGCGTGAATATTTCTGATAGTTACAAGAAAGAAAGCGCTTCACTTTATCACTCAGAAGACCTGATACGTGGCTCCATTAGCGGTGTAGACCGCAAAGGTCGTCCCTATCAATTCCCGCTGGTTTCGTTATCTATTGGCGTTGTCAATAATCAATTATGCAGGCCACACAGTATCCAGGAAGTCAGTTATCTCGCCGCCGAAGCGAAGCGTAATGCCAAACTATCTACCAGTAACATCAGCTACATTTCATCACCGCGCGACAAAGTTAGCTTCGAGTGCTCTTCTACCATTTCTTCATCCCTTACTAACCATGCGCTTCCTTTTTCCTTTAGTGGCCTCACTTTGGATGACCTGTTCTATTTTTCCGAAGAAGGTTCCATGGCCGAATACGAGCAACAGGTCCACTGACGGCTCATGCTTCCCTTGTTGAGGGAGGTTTTGTTGCAGCCCGCCGAAAAGTGCTCACGCCTTGTCTCTTTTTGCGCCCTGTGGTACTCTGAGGTATCGGAAGAACGCACCAATCGGGGCGACTAACAAAGAGGTGAGTATTACGAGTCGGGAAGAAAAACAGGTACAAGAAGAGAACAAATCTGATGAGCAAATGCTCAGCGAACAGGAAATCTCAGCGGCACGTCTTGCTCTTCGCGAAAATGCGAAGCGTGTATTGCGAGAGAGTGGCCTTGCGCAAATGCTCCAGGAAATCAACAAGAATGAGCTGAGAAGAAGAGGACAGTTTGAGGAATATGACTCCCTGGTATTGCTCAAGTGGGGGACAGGCTATACCCGTCGTCATGTTTGGGTAGAGATCAAGGGAAATACTATTCTCTTCAGGCTCTCCCCGCATCGCAAATGTACCAGCCCTGTTCCCTTATGCGACGGTGAATATCACACATTTACCAGTCAAATGTGGGTTGACAGCGACCTGCTGCGCTTAGAACTCTATAAATATTACAGGAAACCAGTTGCTGAAAGCTCAGATGATTAAACTCCCATCTGGCAATACACTGTAGCCTCATGGCTAAAGAAACCTGCACGACGCCTACTTTATTGAGGAAACGGTTGATCGCCTGGTAATAGTGATCAGCATAAAAATCTTCTCGATCTGCCTGGCTTGTCCAACTCAAGAGGTTGAGGAAAATAGAATCGTGTCCATATGGGGAGTCACCTCCACCAGAAGCACTTGTTGCCGGGAAAGCGTGAGATGCTATCGTATCTTCCTTCGAGCCACGAGCCAAAAATGCAAATGACAATATCGGTCGCACCCCCTGTCTTCGTAAGCCCTCTATCCAACCTCGTTGGGCTCGATCAGCCTCGTCTGGACGAATTGTCCCTAAATGTATCGTTGCCAGGATTGGCTCAGCCGCGGGACGACTATAGCCCCAAAGATAATGCATCAACCATTGCTCAGGAGGATTTATCAATAGCTCGGTAGCCGACCCCAGGAGCAGTTGCTTTGGATTGTACCGATCCCGGGCTTTTTGCCAGCACTCCTCGTCTTCCCACGTCGTCAGCATGAAATAGTACGATTCATTTCCTCTGCTGCGATAAAAACTTGCACTGACTAATCCCAAAGCGTTACGTATCGTGTCAGAAATTAAATGTATCCGTGCCAATCCCTCCGCATCCCTATCCTGCATTATATGTGCCAGCGTCACAACCAGAAGCTCCATTCCGCCATACTCCTCTCTAAGTTACTATACACACAGTATTATCTTGCCATCTCGCCTTCGCCCCTTGAGCATACCTCTTCTATCGAGTATAATCTTAGCACGATAAAAATCTCACCCTTCGTATCAGATCTAACGATCAAACTTTTTCATCGACATCTGTCAGAGTCGTCTAACTCTTAGCAGCTCTCACTTCATCCAGTAACAATGAAAAGGAGTTACTCTACAATGCTTGACCCAGAGTCGAACCGCAATGCGGTGGAGTGGAAACAAGCCCGACTTGAAGATGCCGCCATCTGGGTCTCGGTGACCCGGCGTAGTGCAGACCAGATGCCCCTCGAAAGCGAAGAATCCCAGATAGCTCGCTATAAAGAAGAAGATGCAGACCAGCAGGCGCAGCGCTACTTGCTCTGGCGCGACGATACACCTGTTGGACGACTTCGCTTCTACGCGAACGGTGATACTGCCCTGTTGGATGGACTGGTGCTCCTGCCAGAAGCAGGCGGCAGCGTTGCTGCGCAAGTTGTTTCAGAAGCGCTGGTACGTTCTGCAGCCCTGAATAAGCGCCATCTCAACGCGACCTATCCCGCCGCCTACATTGCCTCATTTGCCGCGGCGGGTTTTCAAGAACTACGCCGCCGCACTGGTATGATAGCATCTACCCAGATATCATTACCGCTCTCACCATTACCTTCTTCTCTACGTGTTCGGCAATTGTCGCATGATGATATAGATCAGATAGGTACTCTACTGCAACGAGCCTATAGCGGAGGCCCTGACAACCTCCACCCCGACCTGGCAGGCTGGCGAGCCGAAGTGCGTGCCCTCCTGGATGGCCGCTTTGGTCCGTTTATTCCTGAGTGCAGTTTTGTCGCGGAACATACCCTTGATCGCTTCCACCTGGCCGGTTCGATCATGGCCCATCTAGAACGCAATGTCCCTCGTATACACCACCTGGCTGTCGCTCCATCCTTCCGCCACGTCGGCCTTGGCCAGTACTTAGAGCTGAAAACCATGCAACGCCTGCAAGAACTGGGTCACTCCACCGTCATCCTCTATGTGACGTTAGGTATACCTGCCTTCAACCTGTATCACCGTCTGGGTTTTATCGAAGCTGGTCCAACCTATATCGAAGCCGAGCGGAAAATCAACGTTTAAAGGGTGATTAACTATTCGCAAAAGATCGCAAGGCAAAGGTAATTTGTTGCTCCAATGTCAGTCCTTGATCCTGGGGAATCTTCCCTAATGCCGCTTGCGCTTCTGCCGCTGTATAACCTAGCCCCATCAATGCTTCCAAAACCTCCGACTGTGTTTTGCCGGAGGTATAGCCACCTGGACCTCCACCTAGCCCTGCCAACGTCGGAAGTTTCCCTTTCAGTTCGAGTACCAGCCTGGCTGCAAGACGTTTCCCAACTCCCGGAGCTAATGCCAATTTTTGCTGATCCTCGTCGGCTATTGCCTTGAACAGCGTGCGTGCATCCATAACTGAGAGCAATGCTAGAGCAACTTTAGGCCCGACACCACTTATGGAGATAAGCTGCTCAAATGCGTTCCGCTCTTCTTCAGCAAGAAAACCATACAGCGACCACGCACATGAAAGTGAGTATGAAGTGTAACCTCCATACCTGTTTCATTTAACCGCTGCAGCGTTGAAGATGGCGCAAAGACGCGTATGCTAAAACCACCAACACGAATTATCGCCTGGTCTGCTCGACATGCTTCCAGGATGCCATGAATGCTCTCAATCATCTTCCCTTGTGCCTTAACCTCTTCTGTACATTGCTAAACGCCTATTTGCCGGAATGGGTAACTTATCCATAATTTGGGTGGTCAGGATTGTCATGAAAGTAATGGGGCTGAGTGAGTTACCCACCAATATACAGCGCCGTCTCACCTGAGCTTGAGATAACTGTTCGTGAGTATGCTAGCGGTGTGCAGGTGACAGATAGCCACGGCAGCTGCGTCAGCAGCATCATCTGGTCGGGGAATAGCCGAAAGCTTCAGCAGAATACGTACCATCTCTCCCAC
>WNGJ01000223.1_pt1 | contig 66092 bp, 56 predicted proteins | sample 5400611 | NCBI WGS metagenome assembly WNGJ01 (sample SAMN13153375, study PRJNA577476) | soil metagenome | isolation source: 40 cm soil or saprolite under Garry oak tree replicate 1 | place: USA:California | collected 2016-06-15 | reverse complement strand
GCGTTCGCGACCCTGAGCGGTCACCCAATTCTTCTCGAAAGGCCTTTGCCAGCGGTCGTGTCCGGTTTTGCGGCTACGTGGCCGGTCACCCCAATCGATATCTTCCGTGTCCCCATAGTCGCGCGGTCCATCGCTCCCGGACGCACCGCACCGGCGCGCTGACCCTAGGGTCGGGTCGACAGCGCAGGTGCGCCCTGCGGGTCGCACAAAGAGAGGACCCGCCGAAGCGGGTCCCGTTGCCCTGATCTCAGATTGCGCTTGCCGGGCTTGCTTCTGCCGATTTATTTACTCGTCCGCGTCTTGGAATAGATCCTTGTGTTGCGCTTTGAAGTTGTCTGTGAAACGCAGCACCTGAAAGCCGTGGCCATCACTGACGGTCCAGAGCTGCAGCTCGGTTCCGTTGCCATTCTCATTGCCCTGGCTGACCCACCGCGCCCAATGAGGAGTCTTATCCACGGTTCGATCCACGCCCGTTGCCCAGCTCCCCGCTGCCGGAAGGACCCTCGTCCGCACGGCCCCTGGCTTCCAGTACGCGATCTCTTTCGCATGCTGTGGATCGCGAATGTCGAAAACGCGCACGCCTCCATGCTGAAAACTGCATTCCATCATCTTGGCATTGTGGGGATTGTCAACGACACATGTTTCTTCGCTGTAGTTGGTCGTCCCCGATATGGCCGGCAAGTTCGTCCCGGGCGCCGTTCCGGGGACATCCGGCGGCGTCTCAGCTAGTAGCGCCGCGCAATTGGCAGGGTCGCTCACTTGCAGCCTGAGTTTGGCGACGATCTTGGGGTTGGTCACGTCGCTGACATCGATGATCTGCGGATAACCGAAGGCGGACGCCCCCCGGGCACACGCGGCCGCCCAACCGCCGGCGCCGCCCGCGCCGCCGGACTCGTCCGTGCTGATGAGGTACGGGTGCCCCTTGATCTTCACGGGGATCATGGCTTCGGCTCCCCCTTGGTCCGGCCAGAAGAGCTTGCTGACAATCCGGATCTGCGGGTTGGGGCGACGGAACTGATAGTCGCTGACGTCCTCGATCACCAGCCCGTCTCCGCCCGCGGTGAAGGGGAAACTGCCGTTCTGCCCCGCGAACAGCAGCGTCCCTTCGGGAACGCCGGGCAAGAAGCCAGCCGGGTTGAGCTCTAGCCCGTGGGGCCTGCCATCGCCCAGGAATTGCCAGCGGGGGAGCTCCTGGGGATTCGCCGGGTCGGAGAGGTCCACGATATACAGGAAGCCGCCGATGCCTTGAAAGTTCTGGGTGGCATAGTACGTCTTGCCATCCGGGGCGAAGGCGCCCATATGGTTACTGCTGCCGGGCATGGTGATGCTGCCCTTCAGAACCGGGTGGCGGCAGTTGGCAGAGATGTCATAAACCGCAAAATTCGACCCAGTGGTTTGGCCGGCCACGAGGAGGTGGCTTCGATCATTGGTCTGCACCGTCTCGTGCGGGGCAAGCGCCGCGGGGGTGTCGGTTAAGTGCGCGCTCACCTGCGGATGCTGGGGGTCGGAGACATCGATCACCTTGATGCCTTGGAGAGTGGCAGCACGGTCCGTTCCATAGTAGGCGCAGTCACCGCTGTACGCCGGTCCATCCTGGGAATAGGCTCCTTGAAACTCAGCTTGGGGCTCCTCGCCCACGAGTTCCAGATTGCAGTTGTAGGCGCGCTCGGAATCGCCGCCGAAACGTTCTTCCACCGTCGTCTCGCCTTGTAATCCGCTTTCCGTATGGTCGCCAGGACCACAGATTGCCTTGGGCACCGAACTGGGAAATCCATCGGAAGAAATCGCTTGTGCCGAGGCGATAGAAGCACTCAGTAACAGACCCGGCAACGCGACGCTTGCAACTCCAAATAACCTTACGAGTTCCCGCTTGTTCATGGTTCCTCCTTGGACATATGCATGCTGCGCATGCATGACGTACTCGTCCCGCGCAAGCTTTCGTCCTTGCAAGTGGGTTCGAGCGTTCCCGAACTGGCGAATACTTTTTCAAAGTTGCGAGTATTTCGTCGGGGTGCCGAATAGGTGCGGGCTCAGATCACTGCGTTGCACGCATCCGGCACGCTCATCGTACTCGCTGATCGATCCCTTTTGCAAAAAGGGCGACTCGCGCCCTATAAGTTGAATGACTGTTCGAAAACAATTTCGTCAGCAGATTGTCAGGATGACGCCTGCGACGGAAACGCGACCGCCGCGTTGTTGACCGTCTATGAACCGCTGGACAGTCTCACTGGGAGATCGTAATGGAAGGTGAAACTGCCTCGAACCGGCGAGACCCGTGGAATAAGGGAAAGCTGGTCGGACAGAAGGCTCTCTTCAAGTCCAAGGAAATCTGGACGATCCGGGTACGGCTGCAGAAAGGCAGAAAGGGCCGGGAACTGGCGCTCTTCAATCTCAAGATCGACAGCAAGCTCAGGGCCTCCATGCGCCGCACCAAGGCGTCGTTGATCTACAAACGCACGAAAAATCCGAGGGCGGTTCAGCTGCTGCTCGGTCATTCCAAAAGGACAAAGCCATTCAGCGCGACGTATTCGCAAAGTGTATGGCCGACCGTGGCTACCGCGTGGACCCGCCATCCGACAGTCCTAAAGCACTTTCGGTCAGTTCGTCACTATCCGCGAACCCGACACAAGGGGCTGTTCCCGCGACCGCGCAAGTCCAGAGTGCGCAGCCTGATCCAAAGTCGGCTCCCGCAAGTGGAAAAGCTGCGTCGCCTCAAACAGGAGCTGTAGCAGGTCAGTTGGAAGAGCTAAAGTCTTGGTTTGACCGCGGCCTGATTACAGAGGACGAATACAAAAAGAAGCGAAGCGAAATTCTCGATCGAATGTGAGGCATCTGAGCGTTATGGGCAACGCTGGCTTCCGGGCAGCGGGCCTGTCGGGAAGTCCGCTGTGGGTCGAGTCTTCGAAAATGGGTCGGCTATCGAGAAGGTGCGGCTCGGTCCGCTATGTGATGTCGAGCGGCCGGCAGCGCGGTGAAGGACCGCAGTGCGCCGCATTGCGACCGATGGCGAAATAAACGCGACCGAGGTGCCCGATGGCGGACCCGGCCAGGAGCTACAAATCTCGGATCGCGCAAAAATTCGCAAGGAGCGGACATTTTCACGGGACGTCGACTTTCGTCTAATTTACATCGACGGAGCAGGGGGCAAGTATTCGAGTGGGGAAGTCCAAAGCGTCGGATGGTTGTTAGGGGTCGGATCCATAAAAAGGAGGGTCCCATGAAGATCGGGTGGCCAAGCGATCGGTTCGGCAGGTGGGTGGCCTATGTCCTGGTTGCGCTTTCCTGTATTGCGTTGTCAGGCGGCGCTGCGAGCGGACGCGAATCGGATGATGATGAAGGCGATGATGGGGGCAAGATTCCTCTCACCGTAACCAAAGCCGTGTGCGGCCCCGAGGACCACCCCGAGATCGCGCTGCAGGGCCAAGTGCCAGCGTCCTTGCGGGCGATCGGCTTCCAGGGCTTCAACTGCAACCTCAAACTCGTTGGGCAGAGCCGGGGCGACGGAGCGAACTGGCAGTCGGCCGAATTCAAGGACCGAATGGGACACACCTGCGGCTACCACGGCACGGCGTTCAGCACCACCAATCGGACACATCTGGGTGCACCCGTCATCGACTTGACGGATCCTGACAATCCGACCCCTACCGGGCACCTCACGTCCATCTCGATGCTCGATCCGTGGGAATCGCTGAAGGTGAACGCGCAGCGACAGTTGTTGGCTGCAGACAACGCCCACAACGGCATGGGCGGCCCCGAGGTCGACATATACGATTTGTCGGGCGACTGCCGGGAGCCGCAGCTACTAGCGTCGGTCGCAGTCGGCACAGGCACGGATGGCGGCGATGTCGCGCAGGTGATTGGCCACGAGGGCAGCTGGGCACCGGACGGATTGACGTACTATGGTGGAAGTCCCGTTCAACATATCTACTACGCGGTGGATACGGCGGATCCAACTGCGCCGAAATTGATCACGAGATGGCTGACGCCCTACGGGGCACCCCCTGTACCGGGGACCTACACCGACGGAGGGTCGCACGGTCTGTCGATCAGTGACGATGGCAATCGTGGATACATGGTGTCGATCGGAATTAACCCGAACTTGGCCGCCCTGACGGACCCTGCTGTGGGGCCGACCAATGGGCTGCTGATTTATGACTTGAGTGACATTCAATCGCGCAAGGCGAATCCGCAGATCAAGTTGATCAGCTCCGTGCTTTGGAAGGACGGCTCCGCGGCACAGCATACGATCCCGGTAAAGATCCGTGGCAAGCCCTATATCATCTTCGTCGATGAGGGTGGTTCCGGCGGCGTCAGCGGTGCCGCCCAGGAGCAAGCGGCATGCGCTGCCGGTCTGACGCCGTTTCCCTTAGCGCGCATCATCGACATCAGCGACGAGACAAAGCCGAAGGTGGTATCGCGGCTGGGTCTCGAGGTGCACAACCCCGCCAACTGCGCCAAGGTCCTACCCGACTTGGTGGGCCTGGCGATCTTCACTTATGGCAGCCACTACTGTAGCGTGGACAACAAGGACAACGCAACGACGCTCGCCTGCGGTTACTTCAACTCTGGGATCCGCGTTTTCGACATCCGCCATCCGCGCCACGCGAAGGAAATCGCCTACTTCAACCCGGCCGGCACGACCACGCCAAGCCCTGGTTCCAACCACGCCGGATTCGGGCAATGGCGCGCCGGCGGGCCCGACTGGTGCAACGCCCAGGTTCACCTTGACGCGGAGCGCGGGACCGTGTGGACCACTTGCCAGGACAATGGGCTGCTGATGCTGAAGTTTGAACGCGGCGTGTGGCCGTTCGAGGACAGCCGGACGCCGCCGGGTGAGCAAAACTAGAATACCGCCGCTTGGCCCCGTAGCGATCTCGTGTGCACAGCCCCGGCGGCTACTTGCCCTGGGGCTCTCACGCGGCCTTGTCGTGACTTGGATGACGACGCAGCTGCGCGTCCGCGGCCCAAGCCGTAAGTGACGTAACGCTCACCGAAAGCCAGCTGGGACGTTTCGATTGGAAAGCGCAGGAGACTGCTGTCAAAGTCGGCATGGGCCCGACCGAAGTCCTGCAGATCCTCGGCCGCCCGGACCACGTTGTCAGATCTCGCAGCGAGCTGAGGCCAATCTGGATCTATCACGAGGCCGGGTCACCGTTCGGCAGCATGACCGAGTTCGATCGCAGCGGGTGGTCAGTTACCTTTTCCAAGCGGTCGTGTGCCAAAGCCTGTTACCTTGCCGTCGGAGCCGAAGTCAACATCGAGGCGCTTCCGACATGAACATTGGTTTCCCCCGAAGGAGGCTACGGAGCCGGTCGTGCAGTTCGAGCGCACGTCAGTGCATGCACGTGCATGGCATGTTGTGGAGCTACACGTTCTGCAGGATCAGGCGGAGAAGCTGCTGGCCCGCGGCAATCTCACTCAGGGACAGATCGCGCTCCTGCTCGGCTATTCCGAAGTGAGCGCGTTTTCGCGAGCCCACCGGGGATGGACCGGGCATCCGCCGAGCGCCGCGGGCGCGTGACTCTGCACGCAATCACTTCGGAGCGAGGATCGACACGAGCTCCGGCACCAAGCGATCGGGGCCGATGGCAGCGGCCTTGGTGAAAGTATCCAGCACCGCCTGCCCGATATCGCGTACCGCCCCAGCCTGCTCCGCCATGCTGTTGTAGTAGGACAGGTCCTTCTGGGCGTTGGCCATCGCAAATTTGAGCCCTGAGCCATCCCGCGCGAGAAGGTACGGTGTGATCCGCTCCAGTGCCTTGCCACCGCCGCCGCCCTTGGCGAGGATCTCGATGAAGGCCTCCGGGGTAATGCCAGCGCGAAGCGCGCAAGCGGCCGCTTCCGCCAGCAACGCCACGCTGCCCAGGGACACATAGTTATGCAGCAGCTTCATCCTGTGCCCCGAACCGACCGGACCCACATGAGTAATGTTTTCGGCAAAAGCCGACAGCAGCGGTTGCACTTCGTCGAAGAGCTCGGCGTCGCCGCCGACCAGCAAGTTGAGCCGGCCCTCCGCCGCCTCTTTGGGTGTTCGGGTCATCGGAGCGTCGAGAAAGCGTCCCCCCGCCTCCTGGACGGCGCGGGCGACGCGCTCTGTCGATGAGGGAAGCGCGGTCGAGCAATCGATGACAACCATGCCGGGCCGTATCGCTTTGAGCAGACCGTCTTCCGCCAGAATAATGGCTTCCACCTGCGGACTGCCGGTCACACACAGGATGACCACTTCGGAGTCCGCCGCCAGGGTCGCTGCGCTCCGGTGAGGACGGGCTCCCGCCTTCTTCAACTCGTCCAGAGGCTGATTGCCCGGGTGCTCGAGCACCGACAGTGTGTATCCGTGCCTGAGGATGTTGCTGGCGATCCCATGGCCCATAAGGCCGATGCCGATCATTCCGATCTTCTTCATTTCCGACTCCGGACCCGACAGCCGACGGGTCGAAGTCCGGCATTGAACCGAATGCCGGATCCTCGCTCAAGCAACCAGAATACGCTGTGATTACGGGTCATCGCCAGGGCGCGCAAACGTCGCTCGTTGGAGCTAAGAGGCGACGTACTTAGGCAGATGGAGCGCGAGATAATCGACGAAGGTTCTCACGGTCGGCAATAGTCCTCGCCGATAGGGCAGCAACGCGCTGAAGGTCGATTCGTCAGCGAACCATCCCCGCAGAACTTGCGTCAGCTCGCCAGTGCGCAGCTCGCTCTTGCAAACGTAGGCGGGCAGAGCGACGATTCCGACTCCCTCGATCGCTGCTCGCTTAAGGCTGGACATGTCGTTGCTGACCAGTCGGGGCGCCGGCGGCTGAATCAGTTCGTTGCTACCTCCCCGCCGCGAGGTTGAGTGCCGGCGTAGGTGCCACGTGGCAGTTCTGTTCGCTCTCCATACCAAAACGCAAGGGAATCGCTTCAGGTCTTGAGGCGTCTCCGGAGATCCAGCGCGTTTGAGATACTCGCTGCCCGCAACGAGAATCCACGGGGCGACAGCCAGCGTGCGGCGAACGAGCGTCGAGTCCGGCAGCTCACCCGAGTGCGCACGGATGGCGATATCGAAATTCTCGGCCAGCAAATCGACTTGTCGGCTTGTCACGTACTCGACGAGGTCGACCCTTGGGTATTCCTGCATGAAGCGCATGACGATGTCGCGAAGCGCGAATTGTGCCGTACCCAACGCCGCTGTGAATCGTACGACGCCGGCGAGTTCCGTGACCCTCTGCCGCGCATGCGACTCGGCCTCCTCGGCCGCTCGCACCATGAGCACGGCGTGCCGGTAGAAGTCTTCGCCTGCCTGTGTCGGGCCGAAATGCCGCGAGGTCCGATTGAGCAGGCGAACGCCGAGCGCCGCTTCCAGCTGTTGCATGCGATAACTTAATGTGGACTTGGGCATGCCGAGACTTCGACCTGCTGCTGTGAAGCCGCCCCGGTCGACGATCTGCACGAAGTAGAAAAGGTCGTTCAGGTCGAGCATCGGTCCCACCTCCTGGCGGCCCTGAATAACTGTCCAATGCATTGGACGATAGGTCCGAACTCTGCAGTCTTCTGACGAGCAGGTCAAGCCGATACGCTGTGGCTCCCGCTCGTATCTTTGCGCAATCGGAACGTGACATCCCCAACCAAGCGGACCATTCCGATGAAGGATTCACGAAGAACTTTCCTTGAAACCAGTCTCGCTGTCGCCGCCACCCGCGGCTCTGCCGGAGGCGGCGCCGCGGCGCCGGCAGAGCGGCTTGCCGAAGGACGTTTTTGACGGAATCCGGACGGGCGTTCTGGTCGACCGCTCGAAATTCTTCATGGACCTGACGAAGATCTGCTCGCCTTCATCAAGAGCTAATTAGCCGCGGCCGCTGCCGAGAACGTAGCGGCGGCGATACCCACGTCCCAGCCACCAAGGAGATCCTTGCCATGAACTCGCCCCATGTCTACGAACGCCTGACCCGCGACAACGCCGTCCTGCTGCTGGTCGACCATCAGGTCGGCCTCTACACCGGCGTGCGCGACATCGAAACACTGGAGCTCAAGCACAACGTCGTCGGCCTGACCAAGGCGGCGCTGGCGCTGAAGGTGCCGGTCATCGTCACCACGACGACCGAGAAGTTGTGGGGGCCGCTGATCCCCGAGCTCGCCGAAGCACTGCCGGGCGTGAAGCGCATCGAGCGCACCACCGTCAACGCCTGGGACGAACGCCGCGTCGTCGATGCAGTCAAGGCGACCGGCCGCAAGAAGCTGATCGTCACCGGCATCTCGACCGACGTCTGCCTCGCGTTCCCGGCGATCTCGGCGATCGCCGACGGCTACAGCAGCTATGCGGTGATCGATGCCTCCGGCGGCTTCACGAAGACCCAGGTCGAGATGGGCGTGTTGCGCATGCAGCAGGCCGGCGTGATCCCCGTCGGTTACTCGAACGCCGCCATCGAGATCCTGGCCGACAACGCCGCACCGGAAGCCGACGCCGTCTACGCCGCGCTCGGCATGCCCTTCGCCGGCCTCGTGTTCGGCCTGAAGCAGTACTTCTCCGCTCGCTAAGAGCGCAACTCAACCAGGAGAATCAGTTATGGATACTCTTGCATCAGCTGCAGTTTCAGTCGTATTCGGTCGTGGTTCCCCAGCGCCGCGTCCGCCGCTCCAGCCAGGACCAGGCACAAGCGCAGCGGATAGATCTTGCCCCTCGGCAAGGGCGCATCGCCAGCACGAAGTGGGGCAAGCGGCGCTATCTGGCGATGGAAACGCTGTTCGCCCCATTCTCGAGGAGGCAGTTGCTTGAAGACTGATCAGGCTACCGCTCAGAAAAGTGCGAAAGATTCTTGACACAACCGCGGACACGCCGAATGCGGCACGTCCGCCGCACGCCTACCTGTCTATGCCAGACCGATGGATGTTTTCCTTTCTGGACCTCTTTCCCGTGTGCGGTTGGTTGGACGTCTCTTGCGTCAGCGGTCTTGGTCGTCCGGTCCGCCCAATACGATTGGCAGCGTGATCGCGGAGGGATGTTGAACGTCATGGTAAATAGTCTGGTCAGCCACCTGCAAATCTGCGTCCTCAGCAAACGCATGTCCCGTGTTGGGGTTGCGGTCGAACATGGGGAAATTGCTGCTGGAGATCTCTAACCGGATCTGGTGCCCAGCCTTGAAGAGGTTACTGGTCGGCCAGACGTGGATCGTGTATTCGTAAGTCGTTCCCGGTTTGATCAGCGTCGGGTTGGTTTCGGAAATGCGGTAACGAGCACGCTGGATGCTGTACTCGATCAGCATCGAGGTGCCGTCAGGGTACACGTCGTCGAGCTTAGCGGTGAAGTCGGTGTCGGTGGCCGACGATGACGCATAGAGCGTGACCGTGATTGGCCCGGTAACTTCGACGTCATCCTCCAGAGGCGGTGTCGTGTAGACGAGCACATCGGGCCGGTTCAGAAGCGGGCGCTGGTCGTAGGGTCCGCCCGGAACCGAGGCCTGGAAGCGGCCTCCGATGCTGGGTACCGGGTTGGCCGGGTCATAAATATAGTGGTCGGTAGCGGCCTCCGCGACCTTGCGCTTCGACTCTTCAGGGGCGTCTCCATCGACTTCCGGCTTGCTGGTGCTCAGCCAGCCGTCGCCGGAACTGTTGTTGGCTCCGCCCAGGCTATGGAGATAGTACTTGCGGTAGACGGTTCCCGGCAGCGGCCACTCATTGGCACTGCGCCACTTGTTGGCACCCATCACGAAGATACGCACCTTGGGATCTTTGTCGACGCCGTTGGGAATCCCCTTCAGCCAAAAGTCGAACCACCGCAGTTGGAGCTGGTCGATCGGATTCTGCGCCTGTGGCCCGAAGTCGATCTGGCCGACAGTTTGTGACCAAGGGATGTGCAGCCAGGGACCCACCACCAACTGCTGGCCCTGGCGGGCGACCTCGGAGCCGCCGTGCTCACGCATCCCGTTGAAGTTCTCCAAGGCGCCGTTGATGAAGATGTCGTACCAGCCGTCAAAGTTCAGTGCTGGAACGGTAATTTGGTCATAGCGCGTGCGAATGCTCCACCGTTGCCAGTAGGCATCGTTGTTTGGGTGTCGCAGCCAGTCAAAGAAGTAGGGTGCCACGCGCGGGTCTTCGGGATGCAATGGTGGAAAGTCTTTGAGGGGCAGAAACCAGTACCACTTGGTGAACTCGTCCTTGATGGCTTGGTTCATCTCGGCGTCCAGCGCACCGCCATCGGGATAGCGCCTAACCGCGCTGTTGGTGATGGTGCTCATGGGCCAGTCTTCGGCGAAGGACTGGTCGAGGGCTCCGCCTTCGTAGGTCCATCCGTCATGGTAATCGGACGACGTCATGGCAGGGATGATGGTCACTAGATGCGGCGGGCGTAGCGTGGCGGGCAGCCATTGCGAAGCACCGGGATAGGAGAACCCGTACATCCCGACCTTGCCGTTGGACTTGGGCAAGTCAGCCGCCCACTCAATGGTGTCATAGCCGTCCGTGGCCTCGCTCAGGAACGTATAAAAGAACCCGTCCGACTTGTATTGGCCGCGGACGTCCTGGACTACCACAACGTAGCAATGCGAGGCATAAAAGCCCGGCGTGGCATAGACGTAGGTCTGGGCGACGTCTTTGTTGTACGGGAGTCGCAGGAGGATCACCGGGTACGTTCCAGGCTCACTGGGAGTGAAGACGTTCGAGCGCAGAATAGTTCCATCACGCATCTCTGCGGGAACGTCTATGCTCTCGGTATAGGTGCAGGTGCTGCTCGGCTGTTGTGCGAAGGCGGCAGGACCGGCCACAAGACAAGTAAGAGCGCTCGCCATCGCAAGAATGACGGTTAGCGTTTTCGCTGAGGTAGTTCGTTCCGCATTACGTGCAAGCATTGTGAATTCTCCTCTCCGTCAGCGACTCGGCGGCCCAAGCGATCTCAGATAGCCGCCGCAGTCTCATCTTTGCCCCCAAAGTGCCGCATTCACTCCAATGCGCGCTCGTCGAACGCCGCCCGCGTGCCCAGGCCCGGCACCGGATGGCCCTGCTCCTTTTGACGGCTACCGAGCGCTTCAGTGCGCTGTTACCGCCCTACACCGTCTTTCGAATGAAGCCACGGCGCGTGTTGTTGCGTCCGAGCGCCAAGTCGTCGACCCAACTTTTCAGCTTTGACAGCCTGTCCTCCGGAAGAGAAACGACCGGAACCACCGGCGTTGGGTAACCGACGCCTTGAAGCACCATGTCCATCGCTCCGCCCGGCTGGAGTTCCGGCGCGCTGGGATAGCTCGCCAGGTCGCCTTGTCCGTAACGGATCGTCGCCACGGGAAGGCCGTAGAGGCGCGCCGAGTTCAAGCCGAGGATCTTGCGCTTCGCCGTGTGCGTCAGCTCCGGATAGTTCCACCGCTCTGCGAGGCTTTCGGGGATCTGGAAGCGCCATAGCGCCTCGATCTGCCATTGAGGCCCGCCGTACCACATCGAATCGGAACCGAAAACGATGTTGTTTTCCCCCATGTAGTACAGCAGTTGGCCGATCAGATGCGCCCACACTGTCGGGAACGTGACGATCATCGAGGCCATCGTCGTTCCAAGCTCCGCATAGACATTGGGCAGCCGCCGGGTGCTCGAAGGCGATTTCGATGTCGGTTCCGCTCCGACCACGTATTTGCCTGCCGCGATCTGGGCCAACTGAGTGGACCAGCGGATGTTCGGAACGGTATGGCCGTCGCTGTCCGTCAGTGTGACCGGGTCCATTGCTCCGGCCAGATTCTCGATGTCCTGCAGCGACTGGAGCACCCAGAAGGCTGGCCGGATGCACGAGTGGTAGATGATCCAGTTGAAATGCGGCCAATCCGTGGCAGCTTTCACCATGTCGTCGGGGTTTCCCCATTCGGGCGTGTTGTTCGGGCCACCGGGCTGTGAGCCACCGGGTGACAGGCCTTTGTGGATGCAGATGTTGAAGAACCCAGGATGGTTCTTCAGCATATGCTTGTTCCGGGCGATGATCTCGTAGGTGGGGTAAGCGATCGCCTCATCATCGAGGCGCCAGCGTGTAAACGGCAGCCCGGCAGTGGCGCTCGCCGCAAGCGCAACGTTGTAGCCCTTCCACGAGTCCGGCTGCATGTTCTCGATCTGCCACTGTGTGTAATCGCCGAACAGTGGGTCGTGAATGTTTCCGGGTCCAGGATAGATCTGCGCATGGGCGAGCGCTCGCGTCGACCCCGCCAGTCGATTTATGAAGTCCCGGCATTGCGCGGTTTGCCAACCTGTCAGAGATTCGCTGACCAAGCTGTCGTGGATGTTGGTCGCAGCACCTGGCACCCCTCCGCCCGGGGCCGTGAACAGCGCGATGTTCGCGTTGCTTACGACCGAGACTGTCGTCTGAGCCTCGAGGTACATCCGGTTGATGTACTCGCCGAGGTGGAATTGACCTAGAAGAGTCGTCGGCGGCCCCGGATTTGGAGGAGCGTCGGGGCCGAGCTGGTCCCGATTCCACGGTGTCCAGGCATTGCCCAGCTCGTCGACTCCCGCGGGGTTTCCGCCCGTACCGTTGTACGGGTTGGACGTAAATCCGCCCGCAGTCGATGCCGGTCCGGGTCCCTGCGCAATCGCTCTCAACCCGCGTGGGGCGTTGTTGCTTGATCGAACGATGTGTGTCTGATCGTCGAACACGAACAAATTCCTCGGTGGCCCATTCTCGTCGTGCGCTTCCGGCTCGAACAACTCGGCCTCGCTCACCTGGAAGTTGGCACCGTACACCTCGTTCATCGCGAGGAAGGACGCGGCCATGCCGCCCGCGCCCTCGAGGAACTGACGGCGGCTGATGCCGAGCTTTTTCGCGGCTTTGTCGGCGATTTCCTTGACACGCGCCTCGACCTGCCGTTGCTTGTCGGTCTGTGGATGGGGCATGTACTCGCCGTTTGAGACCATGCGAGTCGGGACTGCCGCCTGAAAAGGCTCCGCTTCGGCAGGAGCGCAGCGTTCCAATTGCTCGTTGCTCAACCAGACGTCTTCCTCGCGAGATCCCGGCGTTCTTTCTCTGGTCGACATAGCTTTCTCCTCTTGCGGTTGTACTAGTCACCGCGCGGAGCTGAATCTGCACTCGGCGGAGAGCGAGAACTGCGTGCCCCGCTAGAGGGCCCTGCGACCAAATCTAAGAGCGACCCCGTCGAGTTGCCTGTCCGCGCGCCTTAGGCCGCGACCGGTTAGTTCTGCTGCCCGGGTGGCGTACGCGAAGTAGGAAACGGCCACACGTCGTTCTCGAATTTAAGAACGAGTAGACCGTTGTCCTGGCAAGTCGTCCAGAGCACTCCTTCGCTCGCGTCGAGATGCGCCTGTGCGGAGCACCAGTCCGGACCTGCCGAAACCCAGTTATTGGCAACGAGAGGTCCAATGTGATTCGAGCCGGGGCTCGGCGTCATCGTACCGGCCGGGTTGTAATAGGCGATCTCCTTCGGCCGCCGCGGCTTACGGATGTCGAAGACGCGAATGCCGGCATTGAAGTAGCCGCACACCAAGGTCGTTGCATTTTCCCGGTTGTCGACGCTGCAGTAGTGACTGCCGTACGTGAAGGCAGTCAGCCCGACAATGTCCGGAAGTGTTTGACTGCAGTTCGCCGGATTGTGTATCTCGAGAGCAAGCCGCGAGACGATGGAAGGATGCCTCTCGTCGCTGATGTCGATGATTCGCGCCATCGGGTACGGAGGCAGGTTAGCCGCGCAAGCGGCCGCGGGGCCTGCCGTGCCGTTTCCGGACGGTCCTCCCTCATCGACGAACACCACGTAAGGCTTGCCGGCGATATGAACATTGATCGTGTGTTGAGACACGCCACCGTCTTTCCAGAACAGCTTGCTGATCAGGGGTACCTGCGGATTGGCCTTGCGCAGCTGAATCTCACTGGTGTCGTAGATCAGCAGCCCGTTCGCCGAGGAGACCGTCGGATCCGTCAAACCGGCAGCCGGTGTGGTGGCTAACGACACGAAGTAGCCGCGCGTGCCGTCGTCGCTGATCGACAGGCCGTGCACGTTTGCGATGGCGCCGGTCGGACCGACGATTCCCGGTTTCCACGTCGCCAGCAGCTTCGGCTTGGTCGGAATCGTGGTGTCGACGGCGTAGTACTGCTTGTTGGTGAGGTCTCCGCCGTAGTACGTCAGGCCGTCGGGTGCCCAGCTTCCTTCGTGCCCGACCACGCCCACCGGAATACCGGTAGTGCCGTTCGGATTGCCAACCCCGATGTTGGCCAGCAGCTGGGGATAGCGGCAGTCGTCGGACAGATCGTAGATGTCGATCGCAGGCCCTCCGGTACCGAAAAGCCCGCCATTGAAAGCTTCGTCTGCTGCCAGCAGTTGCCGGCGTTCATTGACCTTGAGCGATTCCCAAGGATCGAGCATCGATGAAGTCGTCAGATAGCCGGTCACCGTGGGTTGTGCCGGGTTAGTGACGTCGGCAACCGGAACGCCCAGCTGGGTGCGATTCGCAGTGGCGTACGACGTCCCGTGGTAGGCGCATTTGTGAACGCGGTCTTTGAACTCCGCGGTTTGCCAGTTGGCGCCGTCGCCTCGAACTTGACCGACGAGGTTCAGATTGCAGTTGAACCCGTGGAACCCGCTCGCGCGCAGCGCCGCCGAGACCTGCCCCTGCAGGCCGGTTTCCGGGTGATCGTTCGCACCGCAATGTGCTTTGGCTACGGTCCTGAAACCTTCTTCGGTCGCATCGTCATCCGCGGCTTCACTTGACGCGGCTTTCGCTGAAGCGGCCGTCGATATCGGACCCGCCATCGTGCCCATCGATGGCATCGTGCTCGGAGCAGATGGGGTCGACATCCCACTCGAGCCGCCGCCACACGAGGCGAGAGCAATCGTCGAGCACGCAATCCAGCACGTCACCGCTGCAATCGCGCGGCTGTCACCCGCATCGCTCCGCACTGCCATAGGTTCCTCCTGTCGGAACGGTCCGGCATGCCTGATTCACTGCACGGGGCCAACGCGCCGGTACCGCATTGAAGTAAGGTGCAGGCCCTTTTATCACAGCGAAATGTCCCCGGCTATTAGACCTTGGTCGGGATATGCCAAATCGCGTCAGCGCATTGACGGTTTCTTGTCGACTTTCGTCGGGCGAGCGACACGGTTGCGCCGCAGCAAAAGGCACAGCTTTCCGCAAGCGCGCCGAGCTGACATACATTGCAGCCATCCCCGAAAAAGGCAGGTTGATCACTCCGGCTGCCGATCCGCTCGTCGCTCGATCCGATGTCGCTTCGCCGTGTCGCCGCTGTTCTTGTCCCTCTGGCCCCGCTCCTTTGCCAGGCGCAAGAAGCGGATGTGAGTTTCGGTCTCACCAAGTGGCTCGCGATCCAGGCCGGATTCACGCAAGAGCAGGCCGACACGCTCGCGATCGGCGATCAGCGTGTCGATTCAGGGGATATGCAGTACATCGAGCTGTTGCCGACGTACGCATGCCTCGCGAGCGATACGGAAGCCGCCAACCTGGTCAGACTCTCGCGTTTCCCTTCTCAGGTAACAGCGCCGGCCGCACCCGAACGGCGCATCGTCGCGCCGGGCAACGATGTGGCAATGAAGGCTTTGATCGGGTTGGAGCGAGCGAAGCCGGCCCAAGCTCCCTACTTACTTCAGCTGATGGGGGCCGCGCTCCACACTCTGCAGGCTTCTTGGGCACACCAAGGTGTCCCCGACGTGCCGCGGCCTTTCGGTTCTCTTGGGTCCTGCGATCCTAGCCTCGCCTGGGCGCACTCGCGCGCGCGCGGGGGATGGAACAGCCATCGGGCCGATCTCACATACGCCTGGCCGGCCGAAACGCTGTCGATGGCTGAGGCAACGTACAACGCCATGCAGCGATTGCCCGCCATTGCCGGAGTGCAACGCTCGCCCAAGGCGTGGGCGGATCTTCGAGGCGAGCTCATGGACTTTGTCCGGGCTTCGAGCAAGACCGACAAGCGCAAATGGTTTGAGGCACAAGGTATCAAGGATGTTTCATTCCTTGAGGGAATTTCACTTCCGGATGGTGCAGAGCGCCTCGATCTGCGGTGGCCCAACCGGAAATTGCCACCATTGCGCACCCTCCAGTCGACGCAGCATCACATCGAGCAGGATTTGCTCGATGCGATGAGCCGGTTCTTCACGCTATGGATGTCCGCGACGGATTTCGACGCGCTGGGCGCGGAGATGGCCGAACCCGGGATCGGCGCTCGGGCGTCCGGCGACTCGGAGTCGCCTGGATTCGAGCGGGCGGATCGGGCTGAGCTTGCGGCGCGGCTGCGCGCGTGGCGCATCCGCGACCACGGGCGCGTGGCGGAACTTGCGCATGCTCCCCGTTCCTTCACGGCGTCGCAACGCTCGCAACTGTTGGCGATCGCGCGCGATCCACGGGAGCTTGCGACCTACCCGGTTCCGACAGAAGCGTACTTTCCACTGCTAGTGAATGGGCCGGAGCCATCGCCGCTTCTCGCCTTTATCCTGTACCCCGTCCAAAGCTCGAAGCAGGGAAATCCGCGCGCGATTGCCGTGACGAAATTTCGCCATGCGCCGTACGATACCGTCGAGGTTCTCGCCGAGCGCATCGTCAATCGGTGGTACATCGTCGCTATCCGCGCTGTGGTCGATCATTGATGGCCGCAAATCGAATGTCGTTCGGCTTCGTGCGTCACGACCGCACTGCCAATGAGCGAACGCCCTCGCCTATCCTGGGCTTTTAATCGGCAAAAGCGCCCAGCATGTGGTCGGCCAATGCCCGCGCTGCTGCCTTGCTTGCGCGTCCGGCCGGGAATACGGCGTGCACCTCGACTGAACCCGTCTCCCAATCGGGGAGGACGCGAACGAGCTTGCGATTGGCGAGCGGCTTACGGGCGGCGATGATCCCCGTTGACGCAATGCCCAACCCGGCAACCGCGGCTGCGACCGCGCCTTCATTGGCAGATACGACGAGGCGGCCTTCGGGACGAAGCGAAACCTGACGCCCGTTCTTCTCGAAGGTCCAGCGCTCTGCAGCCATCGGTCCGACCAGGAGGGCGTGAGAATTCAGATCGGCCGGAACCTTGGGACGACCAGCGCGGCGGAGGTACGCCGGAGAAGCTACCAGCACTCGTTGAATACTGCCCAGCCGGCGTGCGGTGGCGGTCGAATCGTCGAGCGGACCGAAACGGAAGGCAACGTCCACGCCTTCACTGATCAGCGCCTGCCGCAAATCGTTCATCAACAGCTCGACGCGCAGGCGCGGATGGTCCTTCAGGAAGTCGGGCAGCATGGGGATCACCGCATGCACCATGAAGCTCGAAGCGGCTGCCACTCGGATGACGCCACGCAGTTCTCCCGTTCCCCGGGCCGCGTGGTCGGCCTCGTCCAGGGCCGCGAGGACTGGTTCCACACGCGCCAAGTACTCGGCGCCCGCCTCCGTCAATGCGAGCGCCCGCGTGCTGCGCGTGAAGAGCGACGCGCCGATTTCCCCTTCCAGCGTCGCGACAATGCGGGAAGCTGACGGCTGCGAAAGCCCGAACTCGCGCGCGGCGCGCGAGAAGTTACCGGCGCGCGCAACGCGCACGAAAAGCCGCAGCGCAGACAGGCGATCGCTCACCAAGAATCACCGATTCATTCAGCGCACAAATATATGTTAGTCCCGCTTGCCATCTACCGGGCGAACCGGCAACGAGGCAGATTCGCATCGGCGGAGAACGATCGAAGGTCGGCCAAGAAGAATGACGGGTACCTGCAAGGAGCGTGCGCATGTTTGACAGTTACCGCGACAAATACGCGAAGACGGAATACTGGAGGTCGCCTTGCATACGCGAGGCGGTCCGCTGGTGTTCAACGGCTACGTGCACGAAGCGCTGGTTCGGGCGTTCCGCGACATCGGCGATGATCGCGACAACCACGTCGTCATCCTGACCGGCACGGGCGACGAATTTTGCGCCCAGCTCTCGCCCGAAGGTTTCGATTTCTTCACTCCGACGGGATACGACAAGATCCTGCGCGAGGGCACAAAGGTCCTCGAAAACATTCTCGATATACAAGTGCCGATGATCGCGGCCATCAATGGCGCGGCCACCGCGCATTCCGAATATGCCTTGCTGTGCGACATCGTCATCGCCGCCGAAGGTGCCTACTTTCAGGATGCGCCGCACCCCGCATTCGGCATCGTGCCAGGCGACGGCTTGCATATCGTGTGGCCCGAAGTCATCGGCGAGATTCGCGGCCGTTACTTCCTGCTCAGCGGCCAGAAACTGAGCGCGGCGCAGGCGAAGGAGTATGGCGCCGTAAACGAGGTTGTTTCTCGCGACGCTCTGCTACCGCGAGCCTGGGAATTGGCGCGACATCTGAAGAAGCAGAGCCCGCTCACGTTGCGTTACACGCGGATGGCGCTTTCAACTCGCTTCCGCCGCAGACTCCAGGAGGGATTGTCCTATGGGCTCGCCCTCGAGGGGATCTCCGCCGCGCAGGTGGCGGCGTTGAATGCGCAAAAGGCTTAAGGTCGCGGCCAGCACGGATAACGGCAGACGACGATGTCGACCACGGACAAGGACGACGAACTTACGCGCAGGCAATTCCTGCTGCTTGCAGGCCGGTCGGCTGCTGGCGCAATCGCACTCGGCGCGAGGCCCGGCTACGGGGACGATCAGCCGGACGCCGCCGCTGGCGAGGCGGCGCAAGCCGCGGATCGAGGTGCGGCGCGCTCGCCGGTGAGCTTTGTCGTCAACGGCCAGGCTCGCACCGTCTCGGTCGAACCGCGCACGACGCTGCTTGATGCGCTGCGCGAAGAACTGGGACTAACCGGCCCAAAGAAGGGCTGTGATCGCGGCGAGTGTGGGGCTTGCACCGTACATGTCGACGGACGCCGCATCGTGTCGTGCATGGCGCTGGCGGCGATGCAGGAGGGCAAGCGCATTACGACGATCGAGGGACTGGAACGCAATGGGCAACTCCATCCCCTCCAGTCAGCCTTCATCGAGTACGACGGCTTTCAATGCGGCTTCTGTACGTCCGGGCAGATCATGTCAGGCGTCGCCGTGATCGAAGAAGCCAGGGCGGGCTGGCCGAGCGCTGCCACGCTGGACGTTACCCGGCGCTTCGGTGTGAGCGACCTGACCAAGGCAGAGATCCGGGAGCGGATGAGCGGCAACCTGTGCCGCTGCGCCTGCTACCCGAACATCGTCGACGCCGTCGCTCAGGCGGCCAAGAGCAGCTGAACCATGCATCCGTTCTCACTATCGAGCACCGAAGATCCCGCGAACGCCATCGCGGCTCACGCGCGCGACAGCCAACTTGCGTTCATAGCCGGCGGTACCGACCTGCTGGGTCTGATGAAGGACCGCGCCACCTTTCCCGATCGTCTGCTCGACATCAACCGTTTGCCCGGTATGGCGCACATCGAGTCGCGACCGGACGGCGCCCTGCGCATCGGCGCACTCGCCCGCATGAGCGATGTGGCAGCGGACCCGCAGGTGCGCCAGCGCTTCCCGGTGATTGCCGAGGGGCTCCTGTTCGCGGCGTCCGGCCAACTGCGCAATATGGCCTCTATGGGCGGAAACATCATGCAGCGCACCCGCTGCGCGTATTTCCGCGACGACGATGATGCCCCGTGCAACAAGCGCCGGCCTGGTTCGGGTTGCTCGGCGCTCCACGGTATCAATCGCAACCACGCGATCTTCGGATGGTCGGAGGCTTGCGTCGCCACCCATCCGTCGGACGTCGCGGTCGCATTGGCCGCCTTGGATGCCTTTGTCATCGTACGCGGGATGGGCGGGGAACGATCGATTCCATTCACTGACTTCCACCGTCTGCCCGGAAGCACACCCGAGCGTGACAACGTGCTCGAGCGAGGCGATCTGATTGTCGCGATCGAAGTACCGGCAAGGCCGGAAGGGCGGGCCTCACATTACCTCAAGGTGCGCGATCGCCAGTCCTACGAGTTCGCGCTGGTATCGGCAGCGGCTGCCGTTGCGACCAATGGCAGGCAGATCAGTTCGGTGCGGCTGGCGATGGGCGGCGTGGCGCACAAGCCTTGGCGGCTCAGTGCGGCTGAGGCTGCTTTGCGGGGCGTTTCGCTGGACGACAGCGACGGTCTCAAATCCGCCATCGCGAAGTCGTTCGGCGACGCTCGGCCGCTTGCGCACAATGCGTTCAAGGTCGAACTGGCGCATCGCGTCGCGCTGCGCGCGCTACAGACCGCAGGAGCACGCGCATGAACGCCATCGGACAACCGATGTCACGTGTTGACGGAAGGCGCAAGGTGACCGGCGGCGCCCGATATACGGCTGATATTTCGCTTCCACGTGCCGCCCACGCCGCAATCGTCCACAGCAGGATCGCCAACGGACGGACGGTATCGATCGATACAACGCCCGCCGCACGGGCCCCCGGCGTGCTCGCCGTGCTTACCCACCACAACCTGCCGCGCTTGAAGCCGGTGCCGTGGAGCCATCTGCACCCGCAGGGACAGACCTACCTGCCGCTTCAGGACGACAAGATCCACTATGCCGGCCAGCCGGTCGCCATTGTGGTCGCCGAGACGCTCGATCAGGCGGCATACGCAGGCACGCTGATCAAGATCGAGTACGAGGTCGACCGTCCTGTCGTGTTCAAGCCGCAGATGGCGAGGGAAGCGGTCGAGCCTGCGCAGCGGATGTGGCCCCTACGTTCATCGGTCGGGGACGCCGAGAAGGCGACCGCGGACGCCGCCGTCAAGATCGAGCGGACCTACACGATGCCCGATCGCCATCACAACCAGATGGAGCCGCACGCGACCCTGGCGCTCTGGGACGACGACGGCACGTTGACGCTATATGACTCGACTCAGATGGTGGTCGGCACGAGAAGGCTGGCTTCGCTCGTGCTCGGTGTTCCCGAGGAGAAGATCAACGTCGTGTGCGAGTTCCTCGGCGGTGGGTTCGGCGGTAAGTCCTGGTCCTGGCCGCACACGTTGCTGGCCGCGCTCGCCGCGAAGGCGGTGAACCGGCCGGTCTGCCTGCCGCTCACCCGCGCGCAGATGTACTCGATGGTGGGCCATCAGGCGGCGACCGTTCAGACGATCGCTCTCGGCAGCGACCGTGACGGCAAGCTGACCGGGATCCGCCACGACAGCGTCAGCCCGACGTCGGTGTTCGACGACTACGTCGAATACGCGGCCCTGGCCAGCCGCCACCTGTGGCGCGCCAGCGGCGGGATCTCCACGAGCCACAGGGTCGTCTACGTGAACCGCAACACACCCGTCGTGCTGCGGGCGCCCATGGAGGCGCAAGGCCATTTCGCGCTCGAGAGCGCCATGGATGAGCTGGCGTACGCCACCGGCGTCGATCCTGTCGAACTGCGCCTGCGCAATGACACCGACACCGATCCGTACAGTGGCCGCCCCTTTTCCACGCGCGCGATGCGCAAGTGCATCACGGAGGGGGCGGCGCGCTTTGGCTGGGACCGGCGGACGCCGAAGCCGCGCTCCATGCGCGACGGCCGTTATCTGATCGGTCAGGGGATGGCAGCCGCAATCTTCACCCACTGGCGATGGCCTGCAAAGGCGCGGGTCACACTGAACGGCGGCGGCTCGGCGCTCGTCGAAGCCGCCGCGCACGATATCGGCACCGGCACCTATACGGTGATGGCGCAGGTCGCCGCCGACGCGCTCGGTCTGACACCCGACAAAGTGGCCGTTCGACTCGGAGACACACGGCTGCCAGAGTCACACCCGGCCATCGGATCATCCACGGTGTCCAACGCAACGGCTGCGGTCATGCTGGCGGCACAGGCCGCCCGAAAGAAAGCAGTCTTGCTGGCGCTCAACGGCCGCGATGCGCCATTTGCCGGTGCGGCGGCCGACGACGTGATCGTCGCCGATGGCAGGCTCTCACTGGCCCGAACGAATCTGAGCACCAGCTATGCCGAACTGCTCGCCCGCAACGGGCTCTCGAACCTCGTGGGGGACGGCGACTACGACCCCGTCGAGGAGGTGAATGGACCGAAGGCGGTCTTCAGCTTTTCCGCTGTGTTTGCCGAGGTGCGCGTCGACCCGGATCTTGGGCTCGTTCGCCTGAGCCGCGTCGTCGGCGCCTACGATGCGGGCCGCATCATCAATCCTAAGACCGCACGCAGTCAGGCGATCGGCGGGATCATCTGGGGCGTTGGCCAGGCCTTGCTCGAGCAGTCGGAAACGGACCCGATGCTGGGACGCTTCGTAAACCGCAATTATTCCGGCTACCTGGTTCCGACCAATGCCGACATTCCCGAACTCGACGCCCTGTTCGTGGGCGAATTCGACGAAGAAGCAAGCCCGCTTGGTTCAAAGGGCCTCGGAGAGCTGACTGCAGTTTCGGTAGCGCCGGCGATCGCGAATGCTGTCTATCACGCGACCGGGAAGAGGGTTCGCGATCTGCCAATCACGGTCGAAAAAGTGCTGTGATGCCCCGGCGCCAAGGCTGTCAGCTGCGAATGTCAGTTCTTCGCTGGCACGAGGACGTCGACGTTCAGCAGGATGTTGCCCGCCGGCAGTTGGTGCGGAACGCAGTCGGTTTGTGACTTCAGATTCCTACTCGTGAAGAGCGGCAGGATCTTGGTGCGGATCTGATCGGCCAGTTCGCAATCACCGCTTGTCAGTTTGCCGACACCCCCAAGGCTGACCGTCTCCCATCGGGCTTCAAGGGTATCCTTTGCGTCGCCCTGACCCGCAGGAATCAGCGTCGAGATCTTGATTTGAAGCGAGGGCAATGATTCGGGTGCACCCATCCTTGAACACCCAAACGGCCTGACCTCCAGGTCCCGGCGCGCCCCCAACCGAAGCAGCACACCCTCAACCTTGTCGCGCAGGCCGTCACACGAATACTTGCTGGTGAAGCCAACGTAATCGAACCTCAGTTCTTGCGTCTTCCAGACGACCGGCACAACCTCTTCTCTTGCGGCACCCCGGGCAGGCTCCAGCAATGCGCAGGCGAGCAACAAAGCACCGAATCGAAACATGATGTTTATCAGGGCCTCGGCGATCCAGGTGGCGCCGGGGTCGCACGGCCACGTGTCGCAAAATGGCTGCGCCGATCTTGCCACAGTGGCGCGCCAGCTCGTTATGTTGCAAGTAGCGTTATTGGGTGCACCGCATACGACCGGCCGGCTGCGTCCGGTTCACGAACGCAGTCACAACGCCATACCACCGTCGATGGTGAGGCTGGAGCCGGTCATGTAGCCGGACTCCTTGCTGGCGAGGTAGGCGACCAGACCGGCAATCTCGTCGGGATCTGCTGCGCGCTTAAGCGGAATGAGTGGCTTGATCGCCTCGATAAGATCAACCGTCATGTCCGTGACAGTAGGCCCGGGCTGAATGTTGTTGACTGTAATGCCGCGGCCGGCCAGGTCAACGGCGATGCCTTTCACCATGACGGCAACCGCAGCCTTCGTCATCGAGTAGACGCTCGAGCCCGGATGTCCGCTTCGCACCGCTGTGTTGCTGCCGATCGTAATGATCCGACCACCGTCAGTGAGACGCGCAGCCGCGGCCTGGATGGCGAGAAAGACACCACGCACGTTGATGTCCAGCATCCGGTCAAGACCTTCCACACTCACCGTCGCGACGTCACCACGCAGCAAGATGCCGGCGTTGACAACCGCAATATCCAGTTTCCCGAAATGATCCACGGTCTGCGCGACAGCTGCCTCGATAGCTTCCGGATCCGCGCTGTCAGCCTTGATTGCAAGGCCAGTCCGCCCGGTGGCCTCAATCGCCGTAACGGTTTTGGCGGCTTGCTCCTGCGCCGACACGTATGTCAGCGCGACATCGGCGCCCTCTCTTGCTAGGCGTCTCGCTGCGGCTGCACCGATGCCTCGCGAGCCTCCAAAGACGATGGCAATCTTTCCGGTAAGTCCACGATTCTCGTTCACCAGCATCTCCATTGTTGACAGATCCGTCCATAAAGGGGCGTGCATCCACCTCACCAGACTCTTCTTGGCTAGCGCGCTCTAAGGCGGCTGATTGCAAACCTCGCCAATGCGCGCAGACTCTTAGCGTCGCCGCCCGCACGGGCGGCGAGCTGAATGCCTTGCATCGTCATCTGCAAAAAGGCGGCGGCTTCGCGGACGTCGATCGCGGGATCGACTTCTCCACATGCCTGCCCCTCACGGATGCGTTCGACCAAGCGCCTGAAAAGCTTTGGGCCCGCTTTGCTTCGCAGCATCACAAGCTCCGGATCCGCAGCCCCAAATTCACCGATAGCGCTGACACCCAAACACCCCAGTGCACGTACGCAATCATCGTCGGCGATGAGGCCAACCAAAAGCGCTTCGATACCGCCGAGCGGTGACGCACTTCTGTTCAGACGATCCAAGTGGGCCGCATTGCTTTCTCGTTGATATCGCTCCAGCGCTTCAAGGTAGAGCTTTCGTTTGTCACCAAACGCGTTGTAGAGGCTCTGTCGCCCGATGTTCATGGCGGCGAGCAGGTCCTCCGTTGAAGTCGAGGCGAAGCCTTTCGCCCAGAACACGCGCGTAGCGCGGTCCAGTGCCTCGTCTCGATCGAACTCTCTAGGTCTAACCACGTCCCGAGTTTATTTGTTATGGACCAATCTGTCAATAACGATCCGATGCTATTGGCGCGAAGCTGACCCTCCGACCCTTGTTCAACGTGGGGTCTTCACTATGACGAGAGTGAACGTCCGTATTCAGCGGACGTTCGGACATGGCTGGTCAACAGACGGATGTCGCGAGCGGGTCGATCGGCAATGATCCGGAGCAGCAGTCCCCTGCTCCGCCCGCTCGGATTGATAACCCGGTCCCTGCGCTTTAAACCACTCCAATACGTCGGCGTCCACTCGGAGAGCAAGATCGAGTGAACGAAATGCAAACTCTTTGCACAAATTTCTCCATACAAGTGAACTTGAGTGCCCGGTCATCGACCAGAGACGCCTTCTGCAGGCAGTTTGTCTCCACGCATCGGATCGACGCGACGGGACGCACTTTGCCGTGCCGCCTGCGGCGCAAACAAGGCTTCCAATTCGCGACGCGTTCGATACGCGGGCAGGTTGGCGTCGATGGCCACGTCGTTCCACACCAGCGCCTCGCCTTGTCGCACCGCACGCACCAGCTTCACGTTATGAGCGAGCCCCAGCGGCAGCCCGCCGAGGGCGAGCGACGTCGACGCAGGCAGGAGCTTGCCCCAGACCGTGTATCCGCCTTCGCCGTCGAGCAGCTCGCCGGGCGCGAGATCTCGTTTCGCCGTGGCCACGACGTCGGCTTTGAAGCACGTTGCCGCCCCGGTCGCTTCGCCCCGAAGTCCGACCGATGCCACCGAGATTCCGACCTCGAGGCCGATCAGGTGCCACCGCTTGTAGAGGCACGCGTAACGCCCGCTGGAATCGGTGCGCACCATGTATTCCTTGAAGCAATTGCGGATGTATTCGGTGTCGCCTTCGAACACCACGAAAACTCCGAAGCGGATGTCGTAGCCGATGGGGGAGCCGTCGCGCCGAAGAGATGAAACCACCTCGACCTGGCCCTTCTGATGGAGAACGCCTCCCTCTGCGCGCGGACGGCAGATCGACGGAATATCGTCGATCGAGGCAGGCGGATAGGTGAGTCCATCCGGAGGCGCAGCCAAGCCGGTCGCGTTGCACACGGCGGTGCTCTCTATCGACGGTTTCGATCCGTCCAGAAACGAATTGAACATCTTCGGATTGAGTCCACCAGTCAACGCCTGCTCAGGCGTCAGGCCGTAATGTCCCCACACCGTTTCCGGCGTCGACTGGGAGAAATGCGGCAGCCACTTATGGCCTCGCCCCGCGGCGACCACGCCGAAGCCCGCCGCGCGCGCCCAATCGACCAGGTCGCAAATCAGCGCCGGCTGGTCTCCGAAAGCCAAACTGTAAACAACACCGGCCTCGGCGGCTTTGCGCGCCAGCAGCGGGCCGCAAAATGCGTCGGCTTCGACGGTCACGTTGACAACGTTCTTGCGCAGACGAAATGCTTCCAGGCAATGCTCCACCGCCGCGATCGGATTGCCGGTGCACTCCACCACCACGTCGATCGCGGGATGGTGAAGCAGTGCTTGCCAGTCGTCACCGACATGTGTCGTACCGTGGCCCAGTGCATCGTCGAGCGAGGCCGCACCGAAGCGCTCCGGCGCCCAACCGACGCGCCGAAGATTGGCAATTGCGTTCGCCGGCGACAGATCGGCGATCGCCGTCAGATGAACGCCGGGTGTCTTTGGGACCTGCGCGAGGTACATGGCGCCGAACTTGCCGGCGCCGATAAGTCCGACGCGAAGCGGCCGGCCTTCGGCCGCGCGTTTCTGCAGTCCGACGTAGAGGCTCACGCGCTCACGCTAGATTCAAGCGGCGAGGCTCGTGTCGCCGGCTCTCTGCGGCGTTCCGCTTTTCCACGGCAGCGCAACGTCGTAATCCTTCAGCAGGCAATCGTCCGGCAGGCACTCGATCGGTGTGAAATCTCGGTGGGCAATGTATTCGGGACGCTTGAACCGGCGGATGTGGTTGGACACCGCGCAAAGGCTCAAGTAGACGCTGACTCGATTCCAGGGCGATAAGTTGGAGGTCGATGCGTGAACGAGGCACGAATGAAACAATACCATCGATCCCGCAGAGCCCTTTGGCGCGACGATGCCACCGCGGGCGACCAGGCGAGCGATGGTGCCGTGGCTGATCGTCCACAGCGGATAGCTGGTGGTCGAGGTGTCGTGGGTGGCGTCGATCACCCCTTGCTTGTGGCTACCGGGAATGAACATCAGAGGGCCATTGAACTCGTTGACCTCGTCCAGAAAAATCGCGACGTTCATGGCCCGCGGCGCGGGCATGTCGTCGTCGTTCTTCCAGGTGCCAAAATCCTGATGCCATTGCCAGACGTCGCCGTCGAAGGCCATTTTGCCGTTGATCTTGAACTGATGCATGTACACCGGTTCCCCTAACACCTGCATCGCCGGTTCGATCAGCCGCGGGTGGCGGGCGAGCCGCGCGAATGGCGCGCTGTACATGTGCGCGGCGAAATTGGTGCGCACGGCATCGCTTTCCTTTTCACGCACGTTCTCCTGCCGTCGCTCGGCATAAAGCCGCGGCACTTCGTCTATCAAGACCGCAATTTCATCCGGTTGGAACAGGTTAGGAAAAAACAGGTAACCGTCGCGATCCAATCGCGAGCGTTGCTCCGATTCGAGTTGCATTGCGCCCTCGTTGTCTGAATGTGCGACAAAAAGCGGGAAGTGCAGCGTCGCGGATATCACCGATCTCGCCTACCACCCGAGCCCCCCATGATGATTCGCGCATAGCGATGGAATGTCCAGTAGGCCCAAGCCGCCAGGCCGGATAACCCCACAGCTTCAAGCGGCCAACGTCGCCGGCGGCATCCAAACGCGATAGCGTTCGCGAGTATCCTCAAATCATGATGCTGAGGGATCGCCGAGGGCTCTGTCGCGGAATTTTGTGCTCTCTCGGTCTATCGCTTCTTGGGACGCATGCCTGGGCGCAGACCGATGAGATACAGGTCTACGATGCCACGATCGACCCGCCCGGGCAGTTCAGCCTCGAGCTGCACAACAATTACACGCCGGGCGGCCGGACCGAGCCAGATTTTCCGGGCGGCATCGTTCCCAACCATGCGTTGAATGGTGTTGCGGAATGGGCCTATGGCGTTAGGCCGTGGTTTGAACTCGGCGCCTATTTCCCGCTATATACGCTCGGCGGTAGTCGGCTACAGTTCAACGGTGGCAAGCTTCGGGCGCTTTTCGTGGTGCCGAATGCGAAGCAACAGACCTTCTTCTATGGAATCAATTTCGAGCTCAGCTTCAACGAGCACCAGTGGGAGCAGACTCACAAGTCAGGGGAGGTTCGCCCGATTCTGGGGGAGCACCTAGGGCCTTGGGACTTCATCGTCAATCCCATCATCGACACGGGATTTAACGGAATACGCAAGCTGGACTTCGCGCCGGCCGAGCGTGTCGCCTACAATTTCTCGCCGCTCTGGGCCGGCGCGCTCGAACACTACGCCGATTTCGGCTATGTGAGCGAGTTTGCGCCACTCAAGCGGGAGGCCCAGACCCTGTTCCTCGTTGTCGATTACAACGGCGACCCGAACAGCGTCGAGTTCGGTATCGGCCACGGCTTTACCGATGCGTCCGACTCTTTGGTGCTCAAGCTGATGATCACGCACGAGTTCTGAATGACGATCGCGGCTTCTCGCCACTGGGCGACAACCCGTTCGGCCCGAGGTTGTCACCTATGTCTTGCGGGCCTGCAGGAAGCCCGCCCTAAGTGGCACAACGACCCGACTGACTCAGGTCAGCATTGTCGATATCGTCAGCCAATGCGACTCGCCTTCCAGCAGCGCAGACAGTTCAGAGGAGACACCCATGACGGACACGAGCGATATCCTCGGCAGGCGTGAATTCGTGAAGGCTTCGGCGGCCGCGGCCGCGGTCGCCGCGCTGCCAGGAGCGGCGTTCGCCGCGGCGCCGGACAAGGGGGCGGACACGAGCGCGGACAAGTCAGCGGTGCTGGCCGAGATCCCGAAGATGCACGCCGCAAACATCAGACGGCTGCAGGAGTGGATCGCGCTGCCCTCGATCGCGGCGGAGAACCGCAACTACCCGCAGGGGCCTGAGCACATGGCGCAGCTGGCGCGAGCGGCCGGCTTTACGGACGTGAAGATCATGCCGACCTCGGGCAAGGCCGGCGTGTTCGGGCGCATCGACGCCGGCGCGCGCACCACTGTGGGGATCTACTTCATGTACGACGTGAAGCAGTTCGTGCCGCAAGAGTGGAGCTCGCCGCCGCTCGAGGGGCGACTCGTGCACAAGGAGGGCCTGGGGATGGTGTGCATGGGGCGCGGCGCGGTGAATCAGAAAGGGCCGGAGAACTCGTTCCTGTCAGCGCTCATGGCGTTCGAGGCGGCCGACCGGAAACTGCCCGTTAACCTCGTGCTGGTGTGCGAGGGCGAGGAGGAGATCGCCTCGCCGCACTTTGGCGAGGTCGTAAGAAGCCCTGAGATACTGCCCGAGCTGAAAAAATGTATCGGGGTGTTCATGCCGGAGGCGGGACAGGACCGCGACGGCGGCGTCACGGTGTCGCTGGGCGCCAAGGGGGTGGTGGAGCTTGAGCTCGTCTCGACCGGGGAGAGGTGGGGACGTGGGCCGAAGCACGACGTGCACTCCAGCCTGGAGGCGACCGTCGATTCGCCCACCTGGCACCTGGTGCGGGCCCTCAACACGCTCATCAAGGCGGACGGCCATACGCCGGCGGTGGAGGGGTTCTTCGAGAAGGCGAAGCCGCTCACCGACGAGCAGAAGGAGATGATCGGGACGTATGCCGCGAGGACCTCCGAAGCGACCGTCAAGAAGACGCTTGGCGTCGAGCACTGGGTGCGCGATGTGAGCTGGCTCGAGTCGCGCATGCTGCTCGAGTCGCAGCCCACGATAAACATCGAAGGCCTGGTGGCCGGCTACACCGGCCCCGGCGGCAAGACCGTGCTGCCGCACCGCGCGACCGCCAAGATCGACATGCGTCTGGTGCCGGACATGACCGCTTCCGACACGCTGGCGAAATTGAAGGCGCACCTGGAGCAGCAGGGCTTCGGCGACATCGAGGTCAACATGAGCGGCGGCTACGATCCGAACCAGATCGACCAGAACAGTCGCCTCATCCAAGTGCAGCTCGCGACCTACCGCCGCCTAGGGACCGATCCTCAACTGTGGCCGCGCTCGGCCGGATCCTGGCCGGGGTACCTCTTCACCGACCCGCCGCTCAGTCTCCCGGCCGGGCACTTCGGCATGGGGCACGGCACCGGCGCGCACGCCCCGGACGAGTACTACCTCATCGAGTCGACCCATCCGAAGGTACAGGGACTCGACGGCGCGATCGCCTCGTTCGTGGAGTATCTCTACGCGCTCGCATGAGTCGAGGTTCTGTCGCGCTGGGCCAACGGGCAAAGAACGCGGAAAGCCGACTGTCCGGACGACTCATCCCGCAAGGGACGCGGCAGAGCTTCATGCCCCGTTCCCCTCAATTTGATGGCCTGGCGTCGTCGATCGACACGGGAAAACGGGGAAGCCGGATCCGGCTTCCCCGCGTGTGAAGCGAACAGTCCGCAAGCCGCGGACGGGGACTGCTACGTGGTCACATGACCACGGTACCGGCCGCCAGCATGCTGGAGGCCGCCAGGCTGCTGCCCGCGGCAAGCATGACTGCCCCGTCGACTTCCGTTGCGGAGTTCAACACGGTCGTCTCGGACATGGTGACGCCGTTCACCACGCTGCCAGCCGCGACCACGGTACCGGCCGCCAACATGCTTCCGCGAGCAACCATCGCCGTGTTGGCAACCATCACGGTCCCGCCGACCTCCGTTGCACCGACGATCTCGGCGCTGGTCACCAGCCCGGTTCCTGGCGCAAGCCTCGAGCCCGCCGCGATCGCGCTGCCACCGCTCAGGCTGCTCGTGGCGACGATTTCGGTACTGGATGGCAGCCTGGTCCCGGTCTCAAAGGCTTCGTCGTTCACAAAGCTGCCGGCCGCCACGAAGGTGCCAGCCGCCAGGACGCTGCCACGCGCGATCGTGGTCGCGCCGGCGAGGAACGAGTTCGCTGCGATGGCCGAATCGTCCGCCAGCAAACTGCCGACCGCAATCGCGCTTCCCCTCGCGAGGGTCGACCTCGTCGCGATCCTCAGGGCGCTCTCGAGCCTGCGCGCCGCCTCGAACCTTTCGCCGTTGACCACGCTGCCCTCGGCGATCACTGTGCCGACCTGCAGCACGGTGCGGGCCTCGAACACGCTTTTGGCGCCGAGGCCCGTTCCCGCTGCCAGGATCGTGCCCGCCGCTAGAGTAGAGTGCGGCGCGATCTTGCTCCCCACCGCAAGCACCGCGGCGTGCTCGAGGGGCGTATCGTCCGTGAGGACGAGCAGGTGGTCGATAGCCCCGTTCAGCGTGCTTCCTGCGGTCAGCACGGTTCCGGCATGCAGAACGCTGCCTGGCGCCACGACGATCGCTCTGCCGACGTTCGCGTCGCCCGCGATAATGAGTCGGCCGACCGCTCTGACGCCCCCCGTGATTTCAACGACGTTGTGGGGGCCGTCGCCGGGTTCTGCCTGCACCGGAACGGGGAATGATGAAACGCTTAGCAATACCCCAAGCAGGCCTGTGCCCGCTGACTTGCCTAACAAGCTGCTGATACCGTTCATCGTGATTCTCCTTCGATCAGTTTTGGATCGTCCGTTCGTTCCGGAACCGAACAGGACGGGGCGCAGTGTAGGAACGCACCGCACCGCACAACAGGCGGGTAGGACCCGCCCATCGGTGAGTGCGCGGCCTCAACGAGGGCGACAGGGTCGGCTTAATCGTGATGCCACAGCGGAAATCGGGTCAATGCGCAGAGCACGCAGCGGGCTTCGCTCACTGTGCTTGCAAGGCGGCGGTCAGTCGTTTGCTTGATACTTATATAGAGGCCGTGGAAGGGCGAAAGCAGCTCCAATGAGCCGTGTGTGTTGGGTGCTTTCGTTACGCCAGTCCCCCAAGTTCCCCGGATGCAGCTGCTTGGATTGTTCGAGGGCTTGGTCCGCTCGCAGATCGGGAGGACTCAAGGCGGCGGTCGCGCGGCAAAGGCCGACAGAAAAGTCGCGAAGATCGTCCGGTAGTCGGCCTCGGTATAAGTGGCCGGAAACCGCGACGTGCGCGCCAGCATCTGGTCGCGCAGCAAACCTTCCAACGCGCCCATCAGCGCCGAGCGCATCGCTTCGGGGTGAACGCCCGCGGCGAGTTCACCGCGATCGCTCATCTGGCCGATGATTCGATCGACGATTCGAACGAAGTCCAGAAACGCGGGCACCAGAACGACCAGGTGTCCGTCGCCGCGTTTGCGGCGTCCCTCGAGCAGGAACACCGTGCGCTGGTCCGGATCCTTCTGAAGGAACGTGACCAGGATGTCGACGATGATCCCGAGCTTGTCCGTTGCCGATGGCATCCGCTCAATCGCCAGCGTGACAGCGAGATTCAGCTGCTCCCAGCCGTCCTGGAAGATCGCCTCCAGGACGCCCTGCTTGTTCGTGAAGTGTTTGACGAGCTGCGACTCGCTGGTGCCGGCGCGGCGGCAAATCTCAGAGGTTGAGGAACCCTCGTAACCGCGCTCGGCGAACAGCGCCTTGGCGGCATCCCGGATCCGATCCCGACTCGACGCCGGGTTCGCAGACTGTTCACGTCGTATATCCGAGCTCGAGGGATCCGGATTAGGTAGGGCCATGAAGTTAAATAGAAATCAAGCTGCACCCCGAGTTAAGGATCGAAAGCCCCTTTCTCGGAGTAGAAGTAATACACCTACGATTAGTATCACTACTATCAGATCTGATCGTTATAGTACTACGATTCGCTTACCAGCGGAGCATTTCCAGAGGGAAACGGGGGCCCGAGTTGACCACGAGGGCGTCCCCAAGGGCTCAACCGCATTTTTTACAGAGAATGGGGTGATTCCATGGAACGTCACTTCCCGCGCCAATTCGTGCCCGTCGTCGGCGCTTTGTTGTCCCTTCTTCTCACACCGGTCGGTCGGGCACAGGATGCTTCGGCGCCGGCAACGTTCAGCAATTATGAGTTGGCCGGCAATCCGTTCGTCAATCAGTTCAGCGTCGGAACCACGTGTCCGAATTCGAGCGGAACGTGCGTCAATACCCAGGGCGAGCCGGCGATTCGCGCCGACCCGGCCGGCAATTTCTACGGGTCCTCGGAGAACGTGTTCTGCGTGATCGGCGGGCTGTGCGGCGGCACCTTCGCGTGGAAGTCGACCGACGCGGGAGCTCATTTCACGAGCCTTCCCTTGCCCAACAGCGTTTCAGCCGGTCAAGCCGGAATTTCGCCGGCAGGCGGCGATACCGACATCGCCGTCGCGCCTCGGCAGAACGCGAACGGCTTCTACAACATTTATGTCGCCAGTTTGCAGAGCAAGCCTCCGCTGGCCGAGATCTACGTCAGCACCAGCAGGGACGGCGGAGCGACCTGGTCGATCAATCCGATCGGCGCCAGCATTCCGGTCGATGACAGGGAATGGATCGTCGCCGATGGCGCCAGCAAGGTCTGCATCTCGTATCACGCGCAGCCGGCGACTGACGATATCGTGGTCGACTGCAGCTACGACGCGGGCCTGACCTTCACCCAGCACGCCAGCGCGTTCGACGCCGCGGACCTGTTCAACGCCGCGCTGCAAAACCAGATTGGAAACCTCGCGATCGATCCCGGGAATCACGTCATCTACCAGGTCTGGAGCTCGATCGCAAACGCCGTCGAATTGGCGTGCACGAACTGCAGTCAGCACACGGTCTGGATCGGCGTCTCGATCGACGGCGGCAAGACGTTCACCGATCACATCGTCTACAACAATCCCGACCCGACGGTCGCCTACGGGCACCAGTTCGTCAACGTGGCAGTGGACCGCGGAGGAAACGTCTACACCGTGTTCAACGACAATCACAACCTCTTCTACAGCTTCTCGACCAACTTCGGCCAGACGTGGTCGGCTCCGATCCAGATCAACAAGCCCCCCTCGAATACGGCGATCTTCCCCTGGGCCTCTGCCGGAAGGGCGGGCGCGCTGGACGTCGTCTGGTACGGCACCTCGTTCTACGACGGCACGACGATTCCCGACAACTATCCGATGACGGCGGCGTGGAACGTCTACTTCGCGCAGAATCTTCAGGCGACCACTCCGGGCAGCAGCTTCACGACCGTCCAGGCTTCGGGAGTCATTCACTACGGCGGTGTGTGCGAGTCAGGCGTGACCTGTACCGGCAATCGAGACCTACTGGACGATTTCGGCGTCGCGGCAAGCCCCACCACCGGATTGGCCGCGATCATCTACACCTCCGATCAATACCTGGGCACCGCGGCCGAGCCGGCCAGGACCCAGGGATCGACCACCTGTATGCCGACTAACAGCAACACCTCCGAATGCTCGCACACCGATATCGCGGTCCAGACCGGAGGCACGGGCGTCGGGCCGCAGCATGACCACCACTTCGTAGTCAATCAAGGGGACTTCGAGCAGACCAACGTCGGTAATTCAGGCAATCCTTCGCCGCAGTTCAAGATGCAGATCGCGAACACCGCGGACGTCGCGATCTCCTCGCTCGCAATTCAAGTCGCGGGGATGCCCGTCGCCCTCACCTGGAGCTCGGGACTGCCGTTGCTTCCCGGCGAGACGGTGTCCGGGACAGCGGGCAGTTTGCCGTCGGGACTGGCGCTGGCGGTGGGCAACGTCTATCCGGTCTCAATCACCGCAACGCTGCCCGACGGGACGACCGAAACCCAGACGACCTCTGTGATCTACACGCTGGGCGCAGGGCTCGGACTCTGACACGGGAGGAAAACATCATGGGCCATTCTCTTTGCAGACGCGGACAAACCGGGTTGCCCCTTGTTGCGCTGCTGATGTCGTGCGCGTTGGCTCCGGCTGCGTACGGCGCGGGACCCGCGCCGATCACGTTCGGCACACCGGTGCGACTGCCGACTTTCCAGTCGTGCGGCGGCTACGAGCCAGGTATCGCGATCGACGGCTTTGGCAACATCTTCGTCACCGCGCACAAGCAGAATCATTGCGACGCGGTGGCGCTGGATCCCAGCGCCCCGGCCGGCGTACGAGCGGCGTCCTGGCTGTGGATTTCCTCGGACGGCGTGAACTTCTCCGACCTGCCGGGCCTGACGCCGGTCGCGCTCGACCAGCTCGACATCGGCGACGAGGGCGACATTGCGCTCGATGATGCATTGCATGTCTACTTCGTCGACACCAAAGTCAAGGAGGACTCGGTGACGCGGTGGACCGCGGCCGGTCCGGGAAAGGCCAACGTCCAGTTCGAGCACACGCTGCCGATCCTGCCGAGCTTCCAAGCGGTCGATGACCGCCCGTGGGTCACCGCCCACGGAGACAACATCGTGATGTTCGCAGACAACGAGGGGGACAAGGTGACCTACCCGCTCGGCACCGCCGGACAGGGATGCGGGCCGGGCCGCTACACGATCTACATGTCGACCGATGCGGGGACGACGTTCAACCCCCAAGGCTGCACGCTGCCCGACAGCGGCTGGTGCCGGCCGGCGGCCGACCACACGGCGGGTTCGCAGCACCTGTATATGTTCTGCGACAACGACGCGGGAACGAACGGGGTGACGGGCGCGAATCCGGGCGACCCCGGCTTCACGGTCGGAACGCTCTGGTCGTACGTCTCCGCGGATAACGGCTACACGTGGAAGCGTTACGAGGTGGACCGGTACAACAGCGACCTGCCGTCAGGTTCGAACACGAACGGCGACATCACGTGGCCGTCTCTTACTGTCGCCGCCGGCGGCGACCTGTACGCACTGTGGGCCGATCCGGTCACCGGGCACAACCCCAGCCTCGTGACGCCGACCAATTCGGACGACCGATACAAGCAGGCCACTCGTCTGAAGCTCTATCACTCGATCGACCATGGCCAGACCTGGACGATGCAGGACGTGACCCCACCGAACTCCGGAATCATCCGATACAGTTGGATGGGCATCGCCGACGACGGGAAGACGATCGGCGTCGGCTATTTCACGCATCCGACCACCACCGGCACTTGGCACGTCTTCGCGGGCGCTTCGCCGCGATTCGGCTACCCGGTCACTTACGCGCTGGTGGATCCCGTCGAGGTCGCGCCCGCGGGCGACTTCGCGTTCGGGGACTTCTTCGAGGTGGCGTTCGACCGGGCCGGCCGGCTGAATGTCGTCTACACGCGGTGCGTGGACCTCGTCGCCGGCGACAGCACAACGGACTGCCTGAACTCTGAAGTCTATTTCGCGCGCACCACAGCGTCGCTGGTCGGGCACGGTGATTGATCTGGTCGGCCCGCGAGAATACTGATCCTGCACCAAGTCCTCCATTGCCGTGGACCAACGCTGATCGCCGCGTGGTTGTCCCGAGACCGGCTTGGGCATGTACTTGCGAACGGTGCGGGGCGAAATACGAATTCCGAGCTTCAGCAAGAGCTCGTTGGCGATCCGTTCTTGGCCCCAGGTCGGATTCTCCGAAGCCATGCGCCGAATCAAACCTCGAAGGGCGGCCGGAATCATCGGGCGTCCTGGTCTGGACTTGAGCCGCCAGAACAGCCGCCAACCAGCCCGATGCCAGCGAATCACGGTTTGCGGGCGCACGACGGTCAGGCAGGATCTCCAGTCGCACAGCCTGGGCCACAAGCTGTAACGCGATGGCGAGACGCTCTATTATTGAAGGCGGACATCGACATCTCAGACTGTCGGAACAGTGCCTCCATCGATCACGTACTCAGTGCCCGTAATTGAAGCTGCACGCGGCGAAACCAAAAAGGCGATGAGGTCCGCCACTTCCTTCGGCTTGGCAGGGCGGCCCAGCGGAATACCGCCAAGTGCGTTCATGATGATCTTCTTGCCTCCCTCGTAGTCGGTACCGGCCTGGGCGGCGAGGCGCTGCGCCAGCCCAACCGCCGCCTCGGTTTCAACCCAACCGGGTGAAACTCGGATGACGCGAACTCCCTTGGGCGTCACTTCCTTCGAGAGGGCCTTGCTGTAGGTCGACAGTGCCGCCTTGGCGGCGGCGTAAGCGATCGTCGACTCGGGCAATGGCAGAACGCGCTGAATCGACGTCACATGGATGATGACGCCGGAGTTCTGCTCGATCATCGATGGGAGCAGGGCGCGATCGAGACGGACGGACGACATCAGGTTCTGGTTCAGCTCCTTCGACCACTCCGTGTCGTCGAGCGCTGCGAATCCGCCGCCCGGTGCGCTGGAGCCACCAAACACGTTGACGAGGATGTCAATGCCACCGAGCTGCTTCAGCACCGAGTGGGCGACCGCGCTGGCGCCTTCGGCAGTCGAAAGATCTGCGGCGAGATAGCGTACGCCTTGAGCTGGCCGGTCGGGCACGGAGCGCGAGGTGGCCACGACCTGTGCTCCGGCGCCGCAGAGAGTCTCAACGACGGCGGCTCCGATTCCCTTCGTTCCACCCGTGACCAGAGCGCGGCGGTTGGCGAGATCGAGATCGAAGCTCATGGTGTGATCTCCAGCGACGCGATCTTCCCCCGCTCGAGGTTGAAGACGAACCGGAAGTCGACCGGGCTTCCAGGGAAATTGCCGGTCAGCCGGCTCCTGACGATGTACCGGCCGTCCCTCTGCTCCACTGCGAATGGCTCGCTGGTGTACGAGGATTTGGCGGACGCCGCAGTTTTCCATGCCTTGATGGCTGTGTGACCGGAGTGAGTTTGTCCCTCGTCCTTGACGACGGCCTGGTTTGTGAAGCAGCGCGCCACGACTTCGCCGTCGCGCTTGTCGGCGTCGAAATAGGCGGCGATCGGTTCGGGAAGATCCAAGTTGGTCATCGCAGTCTCCGTGGTTCTTGCGGCGACGGCACAATGACGCTTCCCGACAAATTAGAGAATCACTTATAATCTTTCTAGGCTATTTTGAAATTAATGCATAATGCGCGGGGCGGAGTTTGCCGAGTTGAAGGCCTTTGCGGCCGTACTTGAGAGGGCAAGTTTCGCGCGCGCCGCCGATCACCTCGGGCTATCCCCATCGGCCCTTAGTCAGACCATCCGCCAGCTCGAAGCCCGGCTCGGCGTGCGGCTGCTCAATCGAACAACACGCAGCGTGGCACCGACGGCAGCGGGATCCCGCCTCCACGAGCGCATCGCGCCAATGATTCTGGAGATGGACGCTGCGGTCGCCGAGGCGGTCGCTGCTACGGGCCGGACGGCGGGAACGCTGCGCATCAATACGCTGAGCATGGCGGCGAAGAAGATCATTTCGCCTCGGCTCGGCCGGTTTCACCGGGCGCACCCGGACGTGGTGCTCGACATCGTGATCGACGATGGCCTGAGCGACATCGTTGCAGGACGGTTCGACGCCGGCATTCGCGTTGGCGAGCGACTCGAGAAGGACATGATTGCCGTCCGCCTCACCTCGGACGTGAAGATGCTCGCCGTCGCATCGCCTGACTATCTTGAACGGCGCGGCGTGCCGAGCACGCCTGCGGATCTGCGCCGCCATGCCTGCATTAACTGGCGATTCCCCGGAAGTGGCCGGATCTATCGCTGGGAGTTCCAGAAGAAGGGCAAGAAGCTGGAGATGGCTGTGGAAGGGCCGTTGATCTCGAATCACCAAGATGTCGTCGTCGACGCAGCCTTGCAGGGGCTTGGCATTCTCTACGCCTACGACGACGATCGCGTGAACGGGGCGATCGAGCGCGGCCAGCTGAAGTGCGTTCTAGATGACTGGTCACTGACGAGTCCCGGCCTCTATCTCTACTATTCGAATCGGCACCATCCTCAACCTGCGCTCCGCGCCTTCATTGATTGCCTGCTGGACCGAGACGAGATCGGGTCCAAGCGACGGAGCAGAAAGATAGGTGCGTGAGCTGCGGCCGTCGCCGTGAGCAGCCCAACGCCCGGGATCGCTGCGATTCGTTCGCATTCCTCCTGCCCGCGCTTCCACGAGGCAATCTGGCGCTCGACCTCGGCCATCTGCTCGGTCAGGCTGCGCTGCATGAGCGCCGGCATCTGGCCGAGGGCGATTCGCATTTCCGTTACCTCTGCATACGCATCAGCTGATCCGTTGGCACCATCATGTGATTGAGGTGCCCCATGACCCAGAGCGAGCCAAACACGATCAGGCACACGATCAGCACGCCGAAGGCCAGGGCGAGGATGTTGTTGGCATTGTCGGGTGCCGTCGTGATGTGCAGGAAGAAGATCAGATGGATGCCCATCTGCGCCACCGCCAGCACCAGCAGCGCAACCGCCGCCCCAGGTCGATAGATCTCATGCGTGCCCACGGCCCAGAACGAGGCGACCGTCAAAGCGACCGCGAGTGCGAGGCCGAGAAGATACCCGCGCACTTCGAGCCGAAGAGTTCGTTCCTCTCGAATGGGCTCACCCGGCAGGCGGTCGACGCCGACGTACGAGCCCGCGTCGTGTTCAAACTGTTCACTCATGGCAACAGCTCCGGTGGAAGAGTGCCGACCAGGTAGACCAGACTGAAGATAGCGACCCAGATGATGTCCAAGGCATGCCAGAAGAGGCTGAAGCAGAGAAAGCGGTGGCGGATATCCTGGCGGAATCCCTTGGCAGAGAACTGCGCCATCATCGTGCCGAGCCAGAGAAGTCCGGCGCTCACGTGCACACCGTGGCATCCCACGAGGGTAAAGAAGGACGAGAGGAACGCGCTGCGGCCTGGTCCGGCGCCCTGGCCGATGAAGCCGGCGAATTCGCGCACCTCCAGGACGATGAAAGCGAGGCCGAGGAGGCCGGTGGCCAGAAGGGCGAGCTGCGTCCATTTCTGGCTGCGCTGTCCCACCGCAAGGCTCGCCATGCCGCACGTGAAGCTCGAGGCGAGCAGGCAGCCGGTCTCCGCGGCGGTGTTGCGCAGGTCAAACAGCTCGTGCGCGGATGGGCCACCCGCGGTGTTCTTGAACAGCACCGCGTAGGCGGCGAAGAACCCAGAGAACATGATCACGTCCGAGAGCAGGAAGATCCAGAAGCCATAGCCGACGACGATGCGTTTGGGCGCCGGCCCGCCGATGCCGTGACCGCTCGCCTCCCGATGAAAGATCTCCGGTCGACCGAATGAGGGATCGTCTGCGAGGCGCAGCACCGGCGCGCTCATCGGGCCGGCTGCCCGTGCAGCGCCGCGGCGCGCGCAGCGCGGTTGGCGCGATCGATTCGGGCCACCTCCTCGGCAGGGATTTCGATCTCGTGGATATCACGCCAGGCGAAGACTACGAACGTCACGTAGGCGCCAATGAGTCCGAGTATCACCAGCCACCAGATCTGCCAGATCAGGGAGAACCCGGTCGCGACGGCGAAGAACGCCGTGACGAATCCGGTCGCACTGTTGCGCGGCATCTCGATGGCCGAGTACTCCGGCTCGGCGGTCACCGGATGCCCGATTGCACGAGCCCGCTGCTTGATTGCCCAGTACGGGTCGTCATTGGTGACCTGGGGCAAGACAGCGAAATTGAAGGCGGGCGGGGGTGAGGAGGTCGACCATTCGAGCGAGCGACCGTCCCAGGGATCGCCGGTCGGTTCGCGCCGGCGCTCTCGGCCGCGAATGGAGACCCAGAGCTGAGCGATCTGCAGGGCGATACCGCACAGGATGATGAGCGCGCCGACTCCGGCGAGCAGGAGCCAGGGGTACCAGTCGGGCCGATCGTAGTGCTGCATACGCCGCGTCATGCCCTCGAGACCGACGACGTAGAGCGGCACGAAAGCGACGTAGAAACCGACCAGCCAGCACCAGAACGCGGCTTTCCCAAGCCGCTCATCGAGGCTGAAGCCGAAGGCCTTCGGAAACCAGTAGGTATAGCCCGCGAAGGCGCCGAACAGCACAGCGCCGATGATCACGTTGTGAAAGTGCGCCACCAGGAACAAGCTGTTGTGCAGCACGAAGTCCGCCGCGGGAGACGCCAGCAGCACCCCGGTCATGCCGCCGATGACGAAGGTCACCATGAAGCCGACCGCCCAGAGCATGGCGGAGTTGAAGCGGATGCGGCCGCCATACATGGTGAAGAGCCAGTTGAAAATTTTCACGCCCGTGGGCACGGCGATGATCATGCTGGCGATGCCGAAGACGCCGTTGACATCGCCGCCTGCCCCCATCGTGAAGAAGTGATGCAGCCAGACGCTGTACGACAATATGCAGATCGCCATGGTGGCGACAATCATCGAGCGACGGCCGAAGAGCGGCTTCCCGGAGAAAGTCGAGACCACCTCGGAGAAAACCCCGAACGCAGGCAGGACGAGAATGTAGACCTCCGGGTGTCCCCACGCCCAGATCAGGTTCATGAACATCATCGCGTTGCCACCCGCCTCGTTGGTGAAGAAGTGAAACCCGGCGTAACGATCGAGCAGCAGCATGCCGAGCGTTGCCGTGAGGATCGGGAAGGCGGCTACGATCAGGAGGTTCGATGCGAGCGCGGTCCAGCAGAAGATCGGCATCCGCATGTAGCTCATACCGGGCGCACGTATCTTGAGGATGGTTGTCACGAAGTTGATGCCCGTCATCAACGTGCCGATGCCGGATATCTGGATCGCCCAGAGGTAATAGTCGACGCCGACTCCGGGGGAATAGGTGAGCTCAGATAGCGGCGGGAACGGAAGCCACCCGGTGCGGGCAAACTCCCCCACCACGAGGGAGACGTTGACCAGGAGTGCCCCCGCCGCGGTGAGCCAGAAACCGACCGAGTTCAGCGTCGGGAACGCCACGTCGCGCACCCCGAGCTGCAGAGGTACGGCGAAGTTCATGAGCCCGATGACGAACGGCATCGCGACGAAGAAGATCATGATCGTGCCGTGCGCGGAGAAGATCTGATCGTAGTGCTCGGGTGGCAGATATCCCGGAGCGCGAAACGCCATGGCCTGCTGCGAGCGCATCATCAGCGCGTCGCTGAAGCCGCGCAGCAGCATGACGGCCGCCAGCAGGCAGTACATGATGCCGATGCGCTTGTGGTCGACACTGGTGATCCATTCGCGCCACAGGTACGGGATATAGCCCTTCGCCGCTACCCAGATCAGTACGGCAGCGATGCCGAGCACCACGAACGCCCCGGCCGCCAGCGGAATTGGCTGATCGAAGGGGATGGCCTGCCAGGTTAGTTTTCCCAACATGTCAGCGCTGCCTCTGCGCCATCACCGCGGAAGCGGCTGCGGCGGTCTGTGTCGTTTGCGGCCCCTCACCGGGGGGCAACTTCTGCCCGACGATCTCCTCGAACAGTCCGGCCTGCACCGCCCGATAGGTATAAGGGCTCACGTCCTGGCTCTGCTTGAGGAGGCTGCGGTAGGCGGCATCATCGAGTACCGGACCCTGACTGCGCGTGGTCGCCGCCCAGCCAGCGAATTGCTCCGGCGACACGGCCTGCACGTCGAACGCCATGCCAGGGAAGCCGTCGCCGCTGAAGTGCGCCGAGAGACCGAAGTAAACCCCGGGGCGGTCGGCCTGCAGGTTGAGGCGAGTTGTCATGCCGTACATGGCGTAGATCTCGCTTCCCAGCTGCGGCACGAAAAACACGTTGAACACGCTCGCTGACGTAATCTTCAAATCGAGCGGTACGCCTGTCGGAACGACCATCCGGTTGACGCTAGCAAGATTCTGCTGCGGATAAATGAACAGCCACTTCCAGTCGAGCGACACCACCTCGACCTCCAGAGGCTCGGCCTTGGACTTCAACGGCTCGGCCGGGTCAAGCAGATGGGCGCTGATCCAGGCGATGCCACCCAGGAAGAAGACGACGAGCGCGGGAATCGACCAGACGATGAGCTCGAGCCGCCCGGAGTAGGCCCAATTCGGCAGGTACTGCGCACGGGTGTTGGAAGCACGAAACCAATACGCGAAGGCGAGTATCGAGACGATGGTCGGAATGACGATGGCGAGCATGATGGCGAGCGAATCGAGCAGAATGATGCGGTCTCCCTCGCCGACCGGACCCGCCGGATCGAGCACGCTGCGCTCGCAGCCCGACAAGGCACCAATCACGAGGAGCAGCGCGCTCAAGAGGCGAGCGCGTTTTGCGAACCCAATCATGATTTGCCGTGATCCTTGCTCGCTCATACGCGAGCAGCGCGTCAGCGACTCGAAGGGATCCTTGACATGATAAGGATCCGGCGGAGACGGACTCCTGTCAAGCCCGCGCCAGTACTCGTTCTCCAAGGCGCTCGATACTTGCTCCGCCAATTCGTCGTCCTGTCCACAGGTTTTCCACACGGAGACGGACTCCTCGCGCCACGAGGTAACCGGCCGTGCAGGTGGCATGTGGTGCACGTCACTGCAGGTACGAGCACACGGACACGCGGCCCTGTCAAGGCCGCGCGGGGCTTCGCTCCGCAAGGCAACTCGCCTGCCCGATCCGTCGACCAACTCGGCTCCGCCCGTATCAATCTCCCGGCATCACGTTGGCGCGCACTGCGGGTGAGCGTCAAGTCCGTGCTGGGTGGACTGCATCACGAATACGCCCTGCTGGATGGCGCAGCGTGATCGAGTTTTTGCGGATAACAGCGGATTACCGCCGAGAGCGGCTTGCGCCGCCCTCGCCGGATTCACCGACTCATCCCCTTCTCAATCCCCGTCGAACGTTTCGGCGGCTGGGCAAGGATTGGAAGACAGCACGCGACGAACATCGTTGTAGCGCAGGCTCGGCTGGTTATTGGCGCCGGGATATGCCAGCTCCAGCAGCGGTCCGTACTCTTCGGCGGAGTTGCCGCCGAACGTCTGTTCGGTGCCGGGCAGGTGAGTGCCCCCGAGCTGCCAGCGGCAGCCCAGCGCTGTTTGCCGCGTCGTGTAAATCGGGTAAAAGGCTGCGCCGACGGGCGGATTGACGCAGCCGGAGCCGGGACTGGGATCGCCCGGATTGGATATGAACCGCTGGCACGGCGGGACCGTGTTCGTTTCGATGCGCGGCAGATCCGCTTCGAACGCCACCCGATCGTAGTTTGACGCGTGGTCTTCGGAACCCAGAAACAGCGGGCTCGAAAACATCACCGGCTCCGCATGCAACTTCACCTCGAGTCGCTCATCTTCGAACGTGCCCGGCCAGGTCGCACGGCGGTACGGCACGCCGTCGAACTCCGCATCGGCGTCGATGCACCCTCCGATCGGGACGAGCCCGAACGACGCTGCGAAAGCCGCATCGAAGCAGAACGCATCGTCCAATCCAGGGGGGTCCTTCTTCGATGTCGTCAGGCAGTTGCCCCCCTCCGCGTCGACCGCGTCGCAGTATTCGAAGTGGCCGATCTCATCGGAAAACGCGATGTTGTAGGAGTGGGCGGCCCACGGAACCCGCGTGTGTTCGCTCGAGGTCGCATACATCGGATGAAAGTCATAGGGCAAGTTGTGGGTCGCCGGATCGCAATTGGTTCCGTTCGGATCGAACAGGATCTGTGCGAACCCGTTCGCAGCGCTCGCGACCATGAATCCCGACTGGCCGGTCGTCAGATCGCGTATCGTAATCCTGAGCCCTTCCTCCGTATCCCGCTCGATAACCAACAACTCGTCGCCGGGATTCATGAACAACGTGTTGTTGTTCACGGTGAACGTGATGCCGTTGGCCAGCAGTGGGCTCGGCGGGCCGGTGGGCACGCCATCGGTCTGGATATACGCGAAGTTGTCGTATTCGATCGCGCCCCCGCACGCGCTGTTGTTCGGCTGCCCGATGTTAGACGGGGCAGCTTGCGAAAGACTGAAAATGTTCAGAGCGGCCGTCCATTGCGTGGCGCTGTTGCCGAAGAGCCAGGCCGGCGGGTAAAACTGCAACTCTGTGAAAGCGGAGCCCGGATGCTTGGCAATGTAGCGCGGGCTGCTCGGATCGGCGCTGTCGAAGATGTTGTCGTCCGTGTCGGGCCGGCACACGTGGGTGTAGTTGGGGAAGGACTGCGAATCGCACATCGCCATGCCGAACCAGAAGGCAGGATGAAGCTGGAAGTTCCAGGTGCCGCCGTGCCCGTCCTGCCGAGGCAGCGTCGGCGGGTCCTTCGGCAGGTGCAAGCGCCAGATGCTCGTGTTGCCGGAGCCCGCCGTCTCCGAGTAGAAGAGCAGCGACGGCTCGTCGTGACCGACGTATTCGTACCCCGGGATATCGGCCTGCTCGGCGCAGAGGATCCCTTGCCGCTCGCTGCACTTGAGGGCTTGCTGATGTATCGCCGACGCCGTTTGAGCAAAGGCTGCCGGTGCGAACGACAACAGCAGGCCTGCGCCCAGGAGCATGAACATCAAATACCGCCAGCACGTCCGCTCGCTCATTTGGTCCTCCCTGTTCTGAATTCCATTTTTCAATCGGGATCGAGTATCGGATCCCGATGAAACGCTACCCCTTCCGGCTTGACGGCATAAGTACGCTGCGCCTTCTTGTCGGCGTCTCCGAATGCAACAAATGCGGTAGCCGGCAAAGCGCACAAGTTACTGGCGGCATCCCGGAGGTCCCGGTCCGCAGCAAGTCATCGCCGGACGCGAGTCGTTGGGAGCCGCTCTTCAGCGCTCGAGCCGACTTGGTCTGGGTCAGACCCGTTGCGCGACATCAGGCGCGCGCCGCAGTGGCTGGCTGACCTGGAAGCGAAGCGCTGAACTGGGAGGTGAGGGCCGAGGGGCCTTACGTTCAGCCGCGGGTCGCCAAGGTCGGCTATCGTTGGTCTCGAACGGCAGGTCTGCGACGGGCAGTCGGACCGGAACGGGTCGGCCTCGCCAAAAGACGCCCGCTATCGAGCGCGTCCGCTCAATGTCGGGTACGTGCTCCATAGCCGACTGAAATCCGCGGCCACGGCGTACGCTCGGGGCCAAATCAAATCCTCTGCCAAACCACGCTTGCTTCGAACTCGGGGGAAGCAGTACCTGCTTACTTGGAGAACCGCATGAATACTGGGGCGGTGGCGGAGACGGACTCCTGTCAAGCCCGCGCCGCTGCTCGCGCCGCCGCATGATGGCGAGGTCAGGCTCACTTGATCTGAGGCCAGTCGCGAACCATCCGCATCGGCCAATATTCACCGCGCTACCGCCGGCGGCCTCGACGCCCCTTGAAAAGCAGCATAGCCAGGGCGTCAAGATCCTCTTCGTCGAGGCCTTGGCTCCGATAGTCCCTCAAACTCGCCTTGAGCTGCCGGATGTCGCGGAAGCGCTCCAGGTCCGACTGCAGGTGTTGCAGGTCCAGTCGCATCGCTTGCAGATCCTCGTCGATGGCCCGCTGCACGACCTCGGGCGTTACCTTCCGCGGCGCCGCGTCGGCGAGCATCATCACGAACGGCATGGCCAATTCGGATACCTCCTGCTGCAGCCGCTTCAGTTGCTCTTCCAGGACCAGGTTGTAGTGCTGTAGCCGCTCCTCGGCCATGTTGGCAAGCGCCGAAGGATCGATCTGCTCGATGGCCAACTGCAATTCGAGCAGCGCGAGCAGATCCTTTCCTTCATATGCCTGGTTGACCTTTTGGATCAGCTGCGTCTTGCGCGCGCGCTCCACCGGATCCATTTCCCGGTCGGGGTGCAGTTCGCTGACGAGCTTGCGGTAGATCTCCCGCACCGACCGGCTCGCACCCTGCTCGGCATGCTGCCGCAAGGCCTCGCGCGCCACGGCCTGAGCGCCTTTCTTGCGCCGCGCGCGTGGCGCAGGCTCCGCCTCGCCCGCAGGCGGACGCATCTTCTGTTCGATGGCCCGCGCCATCTCCTCGGGCGACGAGATCTCGTCGTCATCCACCTCGACCCCGAGGAAATCGCTGGCCAGCTCCCGCAGCATTTCCGCCTCCTGACGCTGCCCCTCCTCGTAGCGCACGGGTCGGATTCTCCGAAGCCATGCGCCAGTTCTACGGCACACCTGCCACGGCAACGTCCGGTGACCGGACGGTCTATGTCGGACCCAACTCGCACAAGGTCAACGTCGCTTATGGCGAAACGGTCCGCTTCGTCGCTGAGAGCGGCAATGCTCCCGAGGGGTCCTTCGCTTGACGGTTCGACGTAATACCCGAGGGCACGAGCGTCGACTTGAGCAAAGTGGCGCCCGTGGACTTTCCGAGTCACAACGTTCGCGTCATCGTAAGTCCGGATCCGCTCTATGCCGGCGGCTGATGAACTCCGTTGAAGCGACCGGGTCCGGTCCGCTCCCGGACCCGGTCGTACTCGACGACCTCACGCTCCATGGTCGAGGCCGGTGCCGCTGTCGAACTCGCGGCTGGGCATAGTTGCGACCTGTGCATAGGGGTCGAAAGCGGAACTCAATGCCCGAGGATCTTCGACAGGAAATCCCTCGTGCGCTCACCCTTCGGCTGGTTGAAGAACTCCTGCGGCGTGGCCGCCTCCAGGATCTGCCCCTGATCCATGAAGATCACGCGGTCGGCGACCGCTTTCGCGAACCCCATCTCGTGGGTGACGCACAGCATCGTGATGCCCTCGCCGGCCAGCTCGATCATCACGTCGAGCACCTCTTTGATCATCTCCGGATCGAGCGCCGAGGTCGGCTCGTCGAATAGCAAGATCTTGGGTGTCAGGCACAGCGCACGCGCGATCGCCACCCGCTGCTGTTGCCCGCCCGACAGCTGCATCGGGTACTTGTGCGCCTGCTCGGCGATGCATACCCGCCGCAACTGACTCATCGCGCGCTCCTCCGCCCGGTCCCTAGGCATCCGGGCCACCCACCGAGGCGCCAGCGTCAGGTTCTCGAGCACCGTCAAATGCGGAAACAGGTTGAATTGCTGGAACACCATCCCGACTTCGCGCCGCACGCGCTCGATCGCCTGCGCGTCATCGGACAACTCGCTGCCGTCGACGATCAGGCGGCCCTGCTGGTGTTCCTCGAGGCGATTGATGCAGCGAATCAGCGTCGACTTGCCCGAGCCCGACGGCCCGCAAATGACGATGCGCTCGCCGCGTCCGACCTGCAGATCGATGTCGCGCAGCGCGTGGAAATTGTTGCCGTACCACTTGTTGACCTTCTCGAAGCTTACGATCGGATCGCTCATCGGGTTCCCGGATCGGCGTCGGCGGCGCGGCGACCCTCAGCGTTTACGGCTGAGGTTCAGGTGCCGCTCGATACTCAGGCTGTAGCGCGACATCGAAAAGCAGAAGGCGAAGTAGATGGCGGCGATGAACAGGTACGCCTCGATCTTGTACGGCCGCCAATCGGCGTCCGAATCGAAGGCAAGCCCCACGGAGCCGGTGAGCTCGTACAGCGAAACGATCGTCACGAGCGAAGTGTCCTTGAAGGTCGAAATGAAGCTGTTCATGATGCCGGGAACGACCAGCGACAGCGCCTGTGGCAGCACGATCTTGCGCTGCGTCTGCCAGTAACCGAGGCCGAGCGAGGCCGCTGCCTCGGTCTGCCCGCGCGGAATCGCCTGCAGCCCCCCGCGCACGACTTCGGCCAGATAAGCGGCCGCGAACAGCGTGATTCCGGCCAGCACCCGCAGAAGCACGTCGATCGACACACCGGGCGGCATCAGCAGCGGAAACATGAAGCTTGCCATGAACAAAATGGATACCAGCGGCACGCCACGCACCAGCTCGACGTACAGCGCGCACACGGCGCGGATCGCCGGCAACGCGCTGCGCCGGCCCAGCGCGACCAGCACGGCAAGCGGAAACGCGAGCACGATCGACAACGTCGACAGCATGATCGTCAGCGGCAGGCCGCCCCAGCGGTCGGTGGGCACGCGCTCCAGGCCGGCCACGCCGCCAGCCATCAGCGCAAAGCACGCGGCGAGCACGACCGGCCACGACAGCGCGAGCCAGCGGCTCCAGAGCGGGCGTACGCAGCTTGCGACCAGCAGCGCGAGCAGCGCGACGGTGGCCGTGAACGGCCGCCAGTGCTGGCCGAAGGGATAGCGGCCGAAGATCGTCAGCCGCCATTTTTCGACCACCGCACCCCAGCAGGCGCCGCTGCCGCGCGCCGCCTGGCAGGCATCGAGGCTGGGCGCGGTGACGGCGCGCAGCACCGCCCAGTCGAGCAACTCCGTCAGCCACCAGGCGAGCAGCCCCATCAGCGCAAGCGTCGCAACGATGCTGGGCCAGCTGCCGAGGAGGTTGGCGCGGATCCAGGGCACCAGGCCCCTCGCGCGCGACGGGGCGGGGCGCGCGGCGACCGGCTCGAACACGGCAGCCACCCTTCAACGCTCCCGGATCGCGGCGCGCCGGTTGTACCAGCCCATCAGCGCCGACGTCATCAGCGACAGGCTAAGGTAGACGACCATGATCACCACGATGCACTCGACCGCCCGGCCGGTCTGATTGAGCGTGGTGTTGGTAATCGACACGACGTCCGCGTAGCCGATCGCCACCGCGAGTGAAGAGTTCTTGGTCAGATTCAGGTACTGGTTGGTCAGTGGCGGGATGATGACGCGCAGCGCCTGCGGCAGCACGATCAGGCGCATCTGCTGCCAGCGCGACAACCCCAGCGCCGCGGCCGCCTCGACCTGCCCTTGCGGCACCGCCTGGATGCCCGCGCGCACCACTTCGGCGACAAACGTGCCCGTATAGATCACCAGGCCGATCAGCAGCGACAGGAATTCGGGCGTCAATGCCGCGCCGCCCTCGATCGTCGCCTCGCCCTTGACCGGCACGTCGAACGCCGCCGGAGCGCCGCCTGCCACCCAGCCGGCGAGCGCGCCGGCGACGACCAACGCGACCCCGGGCAGCACGACCGGGCTCGGCTGGCCGGTGCGGTCGAAGCGGGCGCGGGCGCGCCACCGATACCCCCATGCCGCAATCAAGCCTGCCAGCGCTCCGGATGCGGCCGTCGCATGGCCGTGCGCCCACACCGGCCATGGAAACGACATGCCGCTCTTGCTCAGATAGACGCCGGGCGCGAGCTGGATCGCCTCGCTGATCGGCGGCAGCACCTCGGTGAGCAGGATGTACCACATGATCAGCTGCAGCAGCACCGGCACGTTGCGGAAGAGTTCCACATACGCGTAGCACAGCGCGCGCAGCGGCGCGTTGCGCGAAAAGCGCCCAATGCCGACCAGCGTGCCCAGGATCGTCGTGGCGACAATGCCGATCACGGCAACCCGCAGGGTGTTCAGCAGGCCGACGCCGATCGCCTTCCAGTAAGGATCGCTCGGCTCATACGGAATCGGCGACTCGCCGATGTCGAACCCGGCTGGACCCAACAGGAAGTCGAAACCGCTCCGAATGCCGTGCGCGCGAAGGTTCGCGAGCGTGTTGTGCGCGAGGAACCACGCGCACGCGCCGATCAACGCAAGCGCCAGGGCCTGGTAAGCCACCGCACGCAGCGCCCCACTGCGCCAGGTCCAGCGGCGTTGCGCCGGGGCGTTCATCCGCTCAAAACGCAGCGATTAGCGGATCGGTGGAGCGTACTGTATCCCGCCCTTGTTCCACAACGCGTTCAGGCCGCGCGGAATCTTCAAGGTCGACTTCGCGCCCACGTTGCGGTCGAACATCTCGCCATAGTTGCCGACCGTCCGGATCGCGCGCACCAGCCACTCCCGGTCAAGCCCCAGCAGCTTGCCGGTGTCGTCGGACACGCCCAGGATCCGCTGAACAGCCGGGTTGTCGCTCGACTTCATCTGATCGAGGTTGGCCTGCGTGATGCCGTATTCCTCGGCCTCGATCAGGCCGAACAGCACCCATTTGACGATCGCGAACCACTCGTCGTCGCCGCGCCGCACCGCCGGGCCCAAAGGCTCTTTCGAGATGAGCTCCGGCAGGATCACGTGCTCGTCGGGATTCTTCGCCTCCTTGTCGCGGGCCGCCGCGAGCGCCGAGGCGTCCGCCGTGTAGGCCTGGCAGCGACCCGAGAAATACGCGGCCTGCGTCGCCTCGAGCTTCTCGAACACGATCGGCTTGGCGTTCAACTTGTTCGCGCGCGAATAGTCCGTCAGATTCCTCTCAGTCGTCGTGCCCGCCAGAACGCACACCTGCAACCCCCTGAGCTGCTTGGCGCTGCTGATCCGGCTCTTCCTCGGCACCATGAAGCCCTGGCCGTCGTAATACGTGACGCCCGTGAAGCTCAAACCCAGCGAGGCATCCCGCGTCAGCGTCCAGGTCGTGTTGCGCGACAGGATATCGATCTCGCCCGATTGCAGCGCGGTCAGGCGCTGCTGCGCGTTGACCGGAACCCACTTGACCTTGTTGCCGTCGCCGAGCACTGCGGCAGCTACCGCGCGGCAAACGTCGACGTCGATGCCGCTCCAGTTGCCCTGGCTGTCGGCTGCCGAGAAACCCGGCAATCCGGTATTGACGCCGCAGCTGACCTGTCCCCGCGCCTTGATGTCGTCGAGCGTCTTGCCCGCGTGCGCGAGCGGGCAAGCCAAGACCGCCGCGGTCAGTATCGCCGCCGCCCGCGCCCACACTGCTGCCTGGTTCATCATCCCCCTCTCTACCATTCTGTTCGCGGCCGAGCGAAACTAGCGCGATGCGCATTTCGCGTCAAGAAATCGACTTTCGGCCGGCCTCCCCGGTGAAAGCGAACCGAAAGTCTTGGCTGGATAACATACGTCCGCATGCCGGCGTCCGCGGGGCGCGAGCGGCGATCACGACAAAGTCTGACCAAGGAGATACCTGATGAAGAATCAAGGGGCGCGTGCGGCGTTCGTCGCGCTGATTTGCGCGCTGGGGGCTGCGGGACCGGCGGTTGCCGGCGACAAGATCGCTTTGATGGTGGGAGGCATTGAAAAGCAGATCTACCTGCCGGCCAAACTGACCGAGCAGCTCGGCTTTTTCAAGGAGCAGGGCCTGGACGTGGAGTTGCTGAGCCAGCCTGCGGGCGTCGACGCCGAAAATGAATTGGTCGCCGGGGCCGTGCAGGGGGTTGTCGGGTTCTACGACCATACGATCGATCTGCAGGCCAAGGGCAAGCTGGTCGAGTCGGTGGTGCAGTTCAGCCAGGCGCCGGGCGAGGTGGAATTGGTGGCGACCAAGATGGCGGACGTGATCAAGTCGCCGGCCGACTTCAAAGGGCATACCCTGGGCGTGACGGGGCTGGGGTCGTCCACCAACTTCCTCACCCAATACATGGCGACAGCGGCGGGCCTGAAGCCGGGCGACATTTCGGTGCTGGCGGTCGGGGCCGGCAACACCTTCATCGCGGCGATCCAGCAGGGCAAGATCGATGCTGGCATGACCACCGAGCCGACGATTTCGCAGCTGCTGAAGACGGGCGAGGCCAAGGTGCTGATCGATCTGCGCACGCCCGCCTCGACCGCTGCTGCGCTCGGGGGGCCATACCCGGCAGCTTCCCTTTACATGGAGAAAGCCTGGGTCGACGCTCACCATGCCGAGGTGCAGAAGCTGGCCAACGCCTTCGTCAAAACGCTGAAGTTCATGGCCTCGCACAGCGCCGAGGAGATCGCGGCCAAGATGCCGCCCGACTACCTGGGCAAGGACCAGGCGCTCTATGTGAGCGCGCTGGCGGCGGGCAAATCGCAGTTCACTGCCGACGGCGTGATGCCGGCCAACGGACCGGAGACCGTGCTGAAGGTGCTGTCGTCGTTCGACCGTGCGGTCATGGGCAAGAAAATCGACCTGTCCAAGACCTACACGACCGAGTTCGTGTCGGCCGCCCGCTGAACGCACAGGAGGCCGCAGATGGCCCTGGAATCTGCAACTCAGCGGCCTCCGGCGGGCGTCCCTGCGATCGAAATTCAGAGCGTCAGCCGGCGTTTCGTCAGTCCGCAGGGCAAGGTCGTACCGGCGCTGCGTGACTTCAACCTCACGGTGCGCCAGGGAGAGTTCTGCGCGATCGTCGGGCCCACGGGCTGCGGCAAGTCGACCACGCTCGGGCTGATCACCGGGCTCGGCCGACCCAGCAGCGGCACGGTGCGGGTGTGGGGCCGGCCGGTCGAGGGCATCGATCCTCGCATCGGCTTCGTATTCCAGACCGATGCCGTCTTTCCGTGGCGCAATGTGCTGGACAACGTCACCGCCGGCCCGATCTACCGCGGCGAGGAGCGGAAGAGGGCACACGCCCGCGCAATGGACTGGATCCGGCGGGTGGGCCTGGCCGGTTTCGAGCATCACTATCCGCATCAGTTGTCGGGCGGCATGCGCAAGCGGGTGGCGCTGGCGCAGACCTTCATCAACGAGCCGCAGCTGCTGCTGATGGATGAGCCGTTCTCGGCGCTGGACGTTCAGACGCGCGCGGTGATGCAGGACGAGCTGCTCACGCTGTGGGGGTCCCACGGAGGGTGCGTCGTTTTCGTGACACACGACATCGATGAGGCCATCGCGCTGGCCGACCGGGTCATCGTGCTGACGGCGGGGCCCGCTACCGTCAAAGCCGTGTACGAAATCGACTTGCCGCGGCCGCGCAAGGTCGCGGACGCGCGTTACCTGCCGCGCTTCGTCGAGCTGTCGCACCGCATCTGGGACGACCTGCGAAGCGAGGTGCGGATCTGAGGGTTGAAAAGGACAACGGAGAACGCATGAGAAGAGGAGGAGACGCATGAGCACGGCCGAGATTGTCGCGACCGCCGGCACCGATCTGGCGCAGGAGCAGCAGCGCGTGCACAAGGCGCTCGCACGCCGCAAGGTGCTCGTCTACACGCTGCGGATCGGGATCCTGGTGGTAACGCTCGGAGCGTGGGAACTGGCCGCGAGGGCGGGATGGATCGACCCGTTCTTCTTCTCGATGCCTTCGCAGATCGTCGACCAGATGTGGGTTTGGGCGACCGAGGGAACCTCGCAGGGATCGTTGTGGAAGCAGATCCTGGTCACGATGGAGGAGACGCTGCTTGGCTTTGTGATCGGCGCGGTGGCCGGAGTCATCGCGGGGATTGCGCTGGGTCGCAACAAGCTGCTCGCCGACGTGTTCAGCATTTACATCAAGGTAGCCAATTCGATCCCGCGGGTCGTGCTCGGATCGGTGTTCATCATCGCCCTCGGCCTCGGCATGGCGTCCAAGGTGGCGCTGGCGGTAGTGATGGTGTTCTTCGTCGTGTTCGGCAATGCCTTCCAGGGCGTGCGCGAGGCCGATCGCAACCTGATCGCCAACGCGCACATCCTGGGTGCATCGCGCCGCCAGGTGACCTTCACGGTCGTGCTGCCGTCGGCCATGAGCTGGATCCTGGCCAGCCTGCACGTCAGCTTCGGCTTCGCGCTGGTGGGCGCGGTGGTGGGCGAGTTCCTCGGTGCCAAGCAGGGCATCGGGCTGCTGATCGCCACCGCGCAAGGTGCCTTCAACGCGGCCGGCGTGTTCGCATCGATGATCATCCTGGCGCTGGTCGCGCTGGGCGCCGAATACCTGATCGAGGGCCTCGAGAACGTGCTGCTGAAGTGGCGTCCGCCGCAGTTCGCCGAGACAGGCTACTGAAGCGGAGCGGCCGGTTGCGCCTGCTCGGCCACCGCCCGGGCAGCGGGGAAGTCGACACTGACCAGGAGACCCTGCCCGGACGGCGCGTCGGCAAGGGCGACCGTCGCTTCGCTCGCGAGCGCGATTTCGCGCACGATCGAAAGCCCCAGCCCGCTGCCTTCGCCGATCTCGCCGGGCAGACGATAGAAGCGCTCGAAGACGAGCTCACGCTGCTCGGCGCAGATGCCGGGACCATCGTCTTCGACCGACAGCCGTACGCGGTCGTCGTTGCTGCACACGGCAACGGTGACCACGCCGCCTTCGCGCCCGTACCGCAGCGCGTTGTCGACCAGGTTAGCGACCAACTCATGCAACAACTGTGGCGACCCTGACACGAGCGCCGGCCCGTCGAGTTCGCAGCCGAGGTCGACGTTGCGCTTCAGCGCGGCCACTACTGCCTCCTCCACCACCTGCCGCGCTACGTCGGTCAGATCGGCAGCTCCGCTCTGCGCGGGAGGGTCCACGTGCGCCTCGGCCCGCGAAAAGCTCAGCATCTGTAAGACGACGCGTATGCCGTGCTGCAGCGTCGCCCGCATCGCCTGCAGCGCCTCGACGCGGCCCCTCGCATCGGCGCCGTGCAGCGCGTAGTCGAGTTGCGTGCTGAGCACCGTCATTGGTGTGCGCAGCTGGTGCGAAGCGTTGGCGATGAACCGGCCCTGCGCCGCCAGAAGGTCGTGCAGCCTGCGCACATAGTCGTTCAGCGATTGGATCACCGGCTGCAGCTCGGCCGGCACATCCTCCACATCCTCCGCGCCGAGCGGCTCGAGCGCGGCGACCGGGCGCTGACGCAGCCGTTCGCCGAGCCGTTTCAGCGGCCGCACTTCGCGCCGCACTCCGATCGAGATCATCGCACCGCCCAGCGCGATCATCAGCCACTGATACGAGATGCTTTGCGCCCACAGATGCAAGGTCAGCGCTCTCTGCGAATGCAGCGTCTGCGCCACCTCGACCAGTACCGAGGCGTTCCCCGGTGTTTCGAGCTGAGGTTGCGAGAACGCCACCACGCGCACCGGCTCGCCGACATACGTGGCGTCGAATGCGATCGACTGCTCGGGCGCGAGCGCGTGCGGCGGCCGCGGCAGGTCCGAGTGGCCCCCCAAGACTACCCCGCGGGACGTTACGACCTCGTAATAGACGAGGTCGCGCGCTTCGGTGCGCAGCAGTTCGAACGCCGCCGGTGGAAAATCGAGGAACGCTTGGCCTTCCTGCTCGTACAGACGCTCGGCGATCACTCGCGCGGAGCCGAGCAGCATGCGATCCTGCTCCTCGGTGGCGGTGCCTCTGGCGCTGAAGTAGGCCGGTCCGGTGTCCAGAATGGCCAGCACCAGAAGCGGAACCAGCACCCAGCGCAACAGCTGGGCGCGCAGGCTTTTATCCCTCATCGCGCCGCTTCAGCAGATAGCCCAGTCCTCGCAGGTTGATGATCGCGGCATCGCTCGGATCGAGCTTCTTGCGCAGGCGGTGAATGTAGACCTCGATCGCCTGAGGAGCGATGTCGTTGTTGACCGAGCTGATGCTGTCGGCGAGCGCCTGCTTGCCGACCGTCTTGCCGCAGCGCGTCATCAGCACTTCCAGTACCGCGTGTTCGCGCGGGGTCAGCGACAGCGGCCAGCCGCGTACGGAAAAGGCGCGCGAATTGCTGTCGTAGCTCAGGTCGCCGCAGTGCAGTACCGGGTCCTTGTGCTGGCTGACCCGGCGCAGCATCGCGCGCACGCGCGCCTCCAGTTCGTCGATCTCGAACGGCTTGATCAGGTAGTCGTCGGCGCCCGAGTTGAGGGCGCCCACCCGGCTCTCCAGCGTCGCGGTGGCGGTCAGGATCAGCACCGGCACCCCGTTGTGGCGCTCCCGCAGGCGGTGCAACACGTCGCGACCGCCCAGCCGCGGCAGCGACAGATCGAGGATCACCGCGTCGTACGGCTGCGTCATCAGCAGGGCATCGGCACCCTCACCGTCGTACACGCAGTCGACCGTGTAGCGCCGCTGACGCAGCGTACGGCCCAGCCATTCGGCGAGTTGCAAATTGTCTTCGACCAGCAGAATCCGCATGCCAAACTCGTGGCGGGCGCAACGCAATGGCGCCGGCCGGCACCGACGCGCGCGAGACAATGCTACCGCGTGCGCAAGGGCCGCGCCGACGGCCCCGGCGACGGCGCCGCCCGCGGGCGCCGTCGCGCGAGGCGACGTCAGAACTTCAACCGCGCTCCCACCGCCAGTTCCAGTTGGTCCTGGTTGGGTCGGCCGGCGCCGATCAGCGTGCCGTTACCCTGTGCATCGCCGACGATCCAGCCACCGTTGACGTTCATCCGGTCAAAGGCGAAGTACAGATCGAGCGCTCGGTCCGCCTGGTACATGACCGCCCCGTACACGGTCGATTTGGAGCCACTCGCATAGGTTCCTGTCGCGGCCGCAGTGTTGCCGAACATCGGATTGAGAACGACGCCGGCGCCGTTGTGCCCGGCGTTTTCTCCTCCCATCCGCTGGTAGCCGAGCGAGAAGACGGTCTTTGCGACGCGTGCGCTGCCCGACATGGTCCAGGAGCGGTCGGTCCGCGTGCCCAGGCTGTTGTTGGGGCCCTGTTCGGCCGTGTAATGGATCCAGCCCGCGTTGATGCGATAGGGGCCTACTACGTAGTTGCCACCGAAGAGTTCCGAGCGGTGTTTCAGGTCAGGCCCAGCGGCCGGCCCGCGGCTGTCCTGGTCGTAGTTGGCGTTGAGGTTGAACTTGCCCGGCCCGACCTGCAGGCCGTTGTACGCGACCGAGGCGGCCTGGTTCGTGCCCTGGCGGAAATTGCCCGGCACGGTGCCGCCGGCGCCGGGGTCGGCACTGCCGCCGTTGCCCTGCGAGCCGAACGCCCAGCCCAGGCCCGTGAGCCAGTGGTCGCCCCACTTTTTCTTCCATTCGATGCCGCTGTTGACGCGCGTGCCGGTGGCAGCGGCCGAATAGAAGATCAGCTGCTTGAAGTTGTTCACGTTGCTGTAGCCGCCCTCGCGCAACGTAACTTCGGACGTGCCGTACGGGTCGCCCCAGTTCTGCGTGAAATCGCGCGTCAAGGTGTTCTGCCGGCCGAACGTCAGCTTGCCCAGATCCTGGCTGTAGAAACCCAGCCAGGCGTCGCGGTTGAACAGGACGCCGTTGGTGTCCGAACCGCCCGTGGGCAGCTCGTACTCCGTTTCCAGCTTGCTCATCACCTTCAGGTTTGGCAAGCCGATCTCATCGCCAAAGTCGAGCGCGTGGTCGACATCGAAACCGAGGCGGTTGCCGCTGAACCAGGCGACCTGGAATCCGGTCTCGGTGGAAGTGCCGCCGGTTGCGCTGTTCTGGTGATCGACGTGGCTGATCGTCGCCTCGATGATGCCGTACAGTGTCATCCTGGTCTTGGTGTCGCTGTAGAGCATGACCGGGTTCTTCAAAACCCCGATGTAGTTCCCGTTCTGGTCGTACAGCAGCGGGTCCTGGGAGGCCGCCACGGTCGGCGCAGCAGGCTTCGGCGGTGGAGGCGTCTCCGTCGGCTGCGCCTGCGCCAATTGCTTCGGCGCCGCGGGCGCGGCCGCTGGCGATGTAGCGGCCGGCTGCGACTGTGCCGCTTCCAGGCGCGACAGACGGTCGGTCAGCGCCTTGATCTGCTCCTTCAGGTCGGACGTCTCATCGGCCCACGCCGTCAGCGGCGCGAGTGGCGTGGCGAGCGCCAGCAGCACCCACAATCGGTGCAGCGTCTGCTTCCCACGTTTGGAACGAGCGCGTTCAGTGCGTTTCACTGTCTCTCCTCCATGACTTCGATTGGCATCCCGAGCCTGGAACCGGATGCGGTGCCATAGCCCGGCCAGCTAGCGCAGCCGGCCCGCTTTGCAAGCTGGGTCCGTGCCGATCGCTGGCCGCGCAGCTTAGGCGGCGAAGTCTTTCGGTTCGCTTTCAGTGCTGCGCCGGTTGGCGCGAAAAAGCGACACCCGCTGAAAGCTGCCGGAAAGCTGCGCTGCCGCATCCTGTCGATGCGCGATGGAGGGAGGCATCAGATGCAAGTCACCGGCATGCTGTACGGAGCCCGGATGCTGCGTTTCGTCGGGTATCCGACCACCGAGGTCCTCGATCCCGGTGCGAGCGAAGAGGAGATTCGCGCTCTGATCGAGCGCGCCGGCATGGTCTTCATCAAGCCGGTCTTCAAGGGCGGCGTCGGCAAGAAAGGCAAGGCGGGCCTGGTCGGCCGTGCGACGGACCTCAGAACCGCGCTCAAAGAGAAGGAGCGCCTGTTCTTCGTCGAGCACCGGGTCGGCAACACCGTCGCCAAGGCCAATGGCGTCACCTTCGAGGCTGGAGTACCAGCCGAGCACGAGGTTTATTTTTCGATCACCGACTCGACGCGGTTCCGCGCCCCGACGATGACGCTCACGCATCATGGGGGCGTCGACATCGAGGAGCTCGACAGGAGCCAGGTCGCCACCGTGCCATTCGATCCGCTGACCGGACTAAAGGCTTTCGTCGTCGCCAATGCGCTGTCGGCGCTGGGAGCGCCCAAGCAGATCATCTCGCCGCTGGTCCAACACCTGCCCAAGCTGTGGGAGCTGTATCACGACTTCGGAATGACAACGCTGGAGCTCAATCCAATCCGGATGAGCGAGGACGACAAAGGCCGGATGGTTCCGGTCGCCTGCGATTTCAAGTGCGGCTTCGACCGCGACGATCCGCGCTGGCAGCGCCTGAGCCTGCCCGGTCACCTGTTCGCGGACGACTACTCCGACTTCGAGCAGGAAATCAACCAGCTGCGCACCTACCAGGGTCAGAGCGATGTGTTCGTGATCAATCGGGGCGGCACGATCCTGGCACCGACCTTCGGCGGAGGGGCCAACTCGCTGGTGACCGAGATGCTCGGCGACGACGCGATCATTTCGTCCGACTTCGGCGGCAACCCGCCCTACGCGAAGATGAAAGAGGTCGCGCGCATCTGCTTCAAGCACTGGCTGAAGCAGGCCAACGTCCTGTTCATCATCGGCGGCAAATCGAACAACACCGATATCTTCGAGACGTTCCGCGCGATGGCCGACGCGCTGCGCGAGCAGTTCAGCCGCAGCGGACCGACGCCGCTCTACGTCGTCATCGGGCGCGGCGGCCCGAACCTGGTGCGCGGCATGGGCGCGATGCGCGACACGATGGATGCGCTCGGCCTGCCGTACCGGATCTTCGGCTTCGATTCCGATATCAGCGAGGTCGTCGCCTACGCGCGGGGCGCCGACGCCTGGATGAAATCCGGCGGTCGGGTGCAGATCGCGGCCCGGCTTGGCATCGCGGGCGGGCGCGCAAGCTGAACTACCGACCAGGTGCCAAGGAGAGCGGGATGTACAAACGGGGCGTTGGGGATTTCAAGTACTACGTCGGCATCGGTTCGCTAGCCCAGGTCGCAACGCGCGAAGACGGGGTTTGCGTGCTCAACATACTGGGGGGCGAATCGCGCGACGTGACGCCGGTCGGCCATGCGTACTCGGGCGGCAACGTCGTGTTCGGGACCTCTCCCGGACGGCGCGGCCAGGCGCTCGAGACGCCGCTTGGCCCGGTGCCGGTCTACAACAACGTGCTGGAGGGGCTGAACGACGGCCACCGCTTCAACTGCGGCGTGGTCTACCTGCCGCCGTCGGCGGCGCGTGATGGCGTGGCGGAGCTGATCCGCGTAAACGAGGACCTGCGCAAGATCTTCATCGTGACCGAGAAACTCTCGGTTCACGATTCGCGCGAGATCCGCGCAATGGGCCAGCAGAACGGCATCGACGTCTTCGGCGCCAACAGCCTGGGTGTTGCCGACGCGTGGAACCGCGTGCGGATCGGCGGCGCGCTCGGCGGCGATCATCCCGAGGAGGCCCTGCGGCGCGGCTCGATCGCGATCTTCTCCAATTCGGGCAACTTCACGTCGACGATCGCGACCTACCTGCGCATGGCGGGCTGGGGAACGACGACGCTGATCTCGAGCGGAAAGGACGTATACATCCACTTCGCCGCTCCGGAATTCGCCTTCGCGCTGGCCAACGATGCGCGCAGCAAGGCCGCCGTCCTGTACGTCGAACCGGGCGGCTACTACGAGCTGGACGCCGAGTTCACGAAGCCGGTCGTCGCCTGCGTCGTCGGGCGCTGGAAGTCACGCCTCACGCGGGCGGTCGGTCATGCCGGCGCGATGTCGGGCGGAGCCGACGATGCCGTGGCCAAGGAGCGCTGGTTCGTCGAGAAGTTCGGCGTCGATGGTGTGTTCACGCCCGAGCATCCGGCGGTGTCGGCCAAGGGTGCGGTCGTTACGAACATCGCGCACATTCCGGCGGCGCTGAGCGCGGTGATGCGCGAGAACGCCGCCCGTCCCGATTTCGAGCCCGAGGGAAACCTCGCGTTGAAAGCGTGGTTCGGCGAAAACCAGGGGATCGCTCTTCCACCCGAACTGGACCTTCCGGTGGTCGTCGCCGCAGCGCCCTATGACGAGCAGATCGCGGCGCTGAACCGGCAGATCGGCGCAGTCGCGCCACGCCAGCCGATGAAGGATGCCTCGGGAGCGTCGCAGATGGACCCCGGGACACAGATCAGCAGGCTGTACGGCGTCTCGATGCTCGAAGCGGCCCAGCATCCGTTCGAAGCCAACGTGCTGCTGGCGCTGCTGCACGAGCCGGGAACAGAGAACGGCTGCCGACTGATCAACGTCGCGATCGGGGCGGGCCTGAACCTGAACGGTCACCCGGCGCTGGCCGCCGCACAGGCCGCGCGCGACGCCGGCAATGCACCCAACGCCGTGCTGGCGGCGGCCGCCACAACGTTCGGGCCGCGCACCCAGGAGGCGTCGCGCCGGGCGATGCGCATGCTGATCGACCAGTTTGCCGACGCCGGCCTGCGCGACGCTCAGGACGAGGGGCTCGACACCTCGCAGTTGAAAATCGATGTGGCCCTGCTGACCGGCAAGGCCGCCGATCCGCTCGCGCAGGCGATGCTCGCTGGCCTGGAGGCGCGCGGCGCCAAGTCGGTCTTCGTGCGCATCCTGCGCGGCCTTCCAGGACACCCGACTGCGGACGCCGTGCTGGCGGCGATCGCAGCGACGCTAGCGTGGAGTCCTCTGATGCGCCGACGCATCTCGCGCCTGACGGCCGAAAGCCTGCCCTGGTGGATCCGCCTCTTTGGCGCCCTGATCGGTGCTTCGGCGCCGGCGCAACAGCACACGCCGGATCGCTTCTGCGGGATGGACATGTCCGATATCCTCGAGCGCCGCACCCTCGGTGAAGTGGCCTTTGTCGCGCTGCTCGGCCTGCAACCGAAACCGGCTGACCTGTTCACCTTCCAGGTTCTGGTCGGCTTGCTGCTGTCCAACGGTCCGGGCACGATCTCCGCCCAGGGAGCCAAGGGTGCGGTCTCGGCGGACGGCCCCGAGGATCCGGAACGCGTACAGCTCAACAAGTGCCTGATCGGCTTCTTGTCTCACACCGGCTACACCCACGGCGGCAACGGCTTCGAGGGTATCTCCTTCCTGATCGAACTGTTCAGGGAGTCCGGGCTGGCGGATGCGGGAAGCCCCGATCAGGGCATCGACCTGAAGCAGCTCGCCAAAAAGTACGTCGACAGCTATGCGCGCTACAAAGCCGACAAGAAGTCTGTCGGCAGCCTCGACATCCAGAAGATTCCGGGCGTGAATCATCCGGTGTTCAAAGATAAGCCGGTCAATTACGACCCGCGCGAGGTCTTCATACGCGACCTGTTCGAACGGCGTGGCGAGTACAACTTGTTCCACGACTTCTACCGCGTGCTGGTGCAAACGCTCTTCGACGTCGGCGTCTCGCGCAACGTCTACTGCGTCAACATCGACGCGGTGATCGCGGCGCTGCTGCTGAAGATGCTGTGGCGGCCGTACTGCGAGGGAACGTATCCGTCCTCGGCGCTGGAGTCGGCGGCATTCACGGTGTTCCTGTATCCACGCATGCTCGGCTGCGCCGCCGAGATAGACGACCACATGAACCGCGGCCGCAATATGGACACCCGCACGCCGGCCTCGCAGAGCCAATTTGTTGCGTGAGCCGTAGCGCCGATCCGGCCGCGCGGTGATCGAGCGCGTCGATCCACTGCGCCTGAGCGCGTTCGGGACCGCCGTGCTGCGCGCTCTCTACGTCGTCGCAGGCGTAGGTTGTAGAAAGCCCATAGTTGTCCGCTGATCGCAAGGGGCCTTGCGCTGTCGCGATCCGCACACCATAAACTGCTGGATTTGGCATTCTCGGCAAAGTCGGCCGTGCTGCTGACCGAGGACGAGGCTCCGCTAACGCTTGACCGCAAGGCTCGGGTTCGGCCTGCGACTCTGTCCCCGTGCGAGTTTGGGCGCCGATTCGGGTAAATTGCGAACCATGAGCGCAAGTGTCGATTCGGAGCTGATCGGACTTTTTGGGCACTGGACGTTCGCCACCGCGCAGGTCAAGCGCCTGGACGAGTTGAAGGTCGACCCCGACGCCGTCAAAGCGGCCGCACAGCAGGTCATCGAACAGCGAGACAATCCCACACGCCAGCGTGCGATTGTTGACGCCATGGACGAAGACACCGCGGTTGCGCTTTGCCTTTGGCTGCGCGATCCCGCCAATGCATCCGGTCTGCTAAAGCAGGCTAGAGCGAAACCGCGCAAGCGCGGATGAAGTGCAGGTCGGCGGGCGCGGTCGCAATCAAACAGGCAGGTGTTGGGCGGGGCGGATGGCTAAGTTCCATCAACGCGTCGTGTGGCGTCTGCTTGGGACTCCGACCCACCACTCGCTGCGGCATCTCCAGGGACAGCCCTCGAGCTTCGCTGGCGAATGACTGAAAGTCGGATCCACACTCCGCCCAACACGATAGCTGAATAGGTACGCACCCTGCCTTTTCGCGCCTGCCCGACTGGCCGGCCTAATAGCGGCACCTGTTGTAATGCTTGACAACAAGGCGTGCCGTTGTCATGCTTTACAACATGGACGCGGAGCTTCTGCTCGGCGATCACTTTGCGCTCGATGAGCGTTCGTTCGTGCAGATGAAAGTCTGGAAGTCTGGAAGGACGTGGATACACTTTGGGAGGCGCGCAAATGAAAACCGTGACCATCGGAGTGCAGTCGTTGGTGGGTGCGAAGGCGCGCTTGGCCGACGCGATGAAAGGAAATGCTCACAAGGGTGCGCGTATTGACTTCGCCTCCCCTGAACTGCTGTGGCGCGTGCTAGCGCCCAATCGCCTCGAGATCCTGCGCTCCATGTGCGGCGCGGGGCCTCTCGCGCTGCGCGAGATCGCGCGCCGGGTAGGCAGAGACGTAAAGGGCGTGCACACCGACGTGCACGCATTGCTGGCCGCGGGTGTCGTTGACCGGAGCGAGGAGGGATTCGTGTTTCCCTTTGATGCAATCCGCGTTGACTTCACACTGCAGGCCGCCGCGTGAGCACGAGTGTCTTGCGGCGTCGAGTTCGAAAATGCGAACCTATCGAACTCGAGCTCGTTCGTCGTCGCAGAGATTGCAACGGAGTCGGATCTAACTAATTGATTTTGAAATTCTTCTGGCGGAGAGGGACTCTTCCGTCAAGTGGCTCGCGTGCTGGCGAAATGCGACGCAGCAATTCCCGTTCCGCCCGTTCTTCCCCGTGTCGACAAGTTTTCCACTGGAGCGCCGGCACTGACGCGCAGGACGTACCTACCAGTGCAGGTACGTGAATGGACCCGATGCCATTCCCGTTCGCGCAGGGTTCGCCTACGCGTGGTTGCCGGAGCACGTGACGGAGGCAGGAACGCCTTGTCCAACAGACGAGCCTGCACAGGGCGCCGTCCAGTGGCGACGCAAGTGTCAGCTCACCGCTTTCTTCACGAGTGCGACGATCCTTGCCTCTTCGGCGGTGGTCGGTATTGCTGAGACAGCAGAAGCGTAATACCATATCTGAATGAAGACGATCACCGTAAAACTTCCCGAAGCCCTTGCTGCCTGGCTTTCGCGCTACTCACGAAAGCTCGGCCGGCCTCAATCCGATGTAGTGCGCGAGGCCCTTCAAAGGGTCAGCGCCGGCGAAAGTGGCACGAGCTGCCACGACGCATTCGCGGACGTTTGTGGCGTCATCGAAGGACCCAAGGATCTGTCGACCAATCCGAAGCACCTTTCAGGGTTCGGTGAGTGACGCGCATCATCGTCGACACCGGGCCATTGGTCGCATATTTCAATCGTCGTGATCGATGGCATCGGTGGGTCGTCGATCAGATGGCGGCCCTGAATCCCCCGCTGGTTACTTGCGAGCCCGTCCTTACCGAAGCTTGTTTCCTGATCCAACGCGCCGGCGGCAGGCCTGTCGACCTGGTACGCAAGGTCGCCCAACGAAACCTGGAGATCGGATTAGACCTCGTGGACGACGCATCCGCCATAGAGTCCTTGATGCAACGGTATGCGGACACGCCCATGTCCCTGGCAGACGCCTGCCTGGTGCGTCTTACGGAGCGCCTGCCGGACTGCCGTTTGTTTACGCTGGACGCTGATTTCGAACATTACCGCCGCAACGGCCGGCACCTGATTCCGCTGCTGCACCCGGCTTGATTGCTCGGAGTTGGGACCGCGACGAAGGGCTGCGTTCGGCTCTGCCCGCCATCGCCAATGCGGTGTTCGCACTGACCGGCCCGCAGCCGACCAGACTGTAAATCGGCGTCCAGCAACTCCCTGGGTAACATTGCCACGCCAACGCCCCGCATCGCTGCAATCCGCAGGCTGGCGAGGTCGTCTGTCGCTAATCGAGGTTGATGCGCCAACGACACGACTTGCCCGCTGGTGTCGACCAGGTTCCAGATATACCGCTCGCTGTTGTTGGCTATGCAGAGGGTCGGCCAGTCTCTCAGAGATTCTATCGACGTAGGAGCTGCGTGCCGCTCCACCAGATCCGGGCTGGCAACCAGAACGAGGGTGGACAACCCCAGTTGCCGGACCGCGAGGTCGGTGTCCTCCAGCGGCGGGAGCCTGACCCGAATTGCGAAGTCCAGGCCTTCCTCGATGACGTCCACGCGGCGGTTGGTCGCATCGACCAGAACCTGCACCTGGGGGTTGTCATGGGGGTATCGCGAAATGATCTCGGCGATGCCCGAGCTCAGTAATGCTACCGGGCAGCTGATCCGCACGGTGCCCTGTGGCTTGGTTCGTGTCTGATCCACGATCTCTTTGGCGCCCTTGGATTCCGCCAAGAGCGCCAGGCAGTGCTGGTGAAACTGCCGCCTGTCGGGCGCGAAGCCCTCTACAAATTTGCGGGCGATCTCCGCGCGACCCACCCGCACTTCGTTTACACGCCGCATGGCGAACCTCAGGCCCTCCACAATGCCGGTCGTCTGGCTTGGGGTTCCGGCCCGCGCGGCGAGGCGCCCGACTACACGGGCTTGGATGCGATCATCACTCGCAATGGCAAGATCTCGGCGCTCTACGTATTCCTCGATTCCATGCCTTCATAAGCACACATTCACGAATAGGAAAGGAGACTCCATTCCATGTCGCTGTCTCTGTACGAGGTTTGCGTTTCCGCGCTGATCCGCGGCCTCACCGTTTTGTCCGAGCGAATGCGGGCGATACAGGTCGCAGTCGAGTCGAACTTTGCGTGGCTGCGGCCGCAGCCGTTGCTCGGGCGGAGATCGAAGCAGCCAGTCAGGGTTGCGGCCGGTCGGTCAGCATCCGTAGCCGGTACACGGCGGCGGCGTGCTGCTTGACACGACGTCGATGCGACCGAAGGTTCAGTTCAACAATTTCCGGGACATCGCCGCCTTTCGATCCGTTGTGATGGAACTTCGTTTGCACTTTCATATCTTGCGCTGAGTGCGGCGTCCTCCACATGTATGCGCCACATCAGGAGCACGCCATTGGCAAGAGACCAGGTGACGGCAATCCCGACGTCATGGAACGCGATCGGCAGCAGTGCAATTTCGCAAGCGACGATTAGATAGTTGGGATGTCGCAGGAACCGGTAGGGCCCCTTGCGGATGAGCGGTTGCCCCGGCAGAGTGATGACCCGCGTCGTCCAGTACCCGCCCAAACTTATCAGCACCCAGACGCGGCCAACTTGCAGCATGCAGTACAGCAGCAGCGCCCACGGTTCCACAGGCGCCGATGCGGGCGTGAGTAGGAGGATAGCCAGCAACCAGCTGCCATGCACGAGGAAGAATAAAGGGTAATGCCCAGTACCCGCCTCTATCGCTCCCTTCGCCTTTAACGACCGGATATTGTGATTGCTCCATAGCAGCTCGGCGAGGCGCTGCAGGGCCACGAGGCCAACAATGATGTGAAGCGTTTTCATTGCACGCTCAGCAATAAGAAGGCTGCGGTGAATCCAGGGCCAAACGCAGTCACGAGGTAGCGCCCACGCTGTGGATCCTTCCGCGCCTCCTCCATCACGAACATTACGGTAGCGGCGGACATATTGCCGTAGCGGCG
>WNGJ01001161.1_pt1 | contig 66185 bp, 60 predicted proteins | sample 5400611 | NCBI WGS metagenome assembly WNGJ01 (sample SAMN13153375, study PRJNA577476) | soil metagenome | isolation source: 40 cm soil or saprolite under Garry oak tree replicate 1 | place: USA:California | collected 2016-06-15 | reverse complement strand
GATCTCGACCCATCCGTGTCGTGCTATACGTGAAAGGGTTCCCCACCACGGAGACGGGGGGGCCCGTCGTCGTGGTGTACAATCTCGTGAAGGAGTGGCTGCGGACCGGGGCCGCGGAGGTCACCCTCATCGTGCAGACGGATAGCGGGGAGGAGGAGGTGCGCGAGGCCTTGGGCCAGCCATCGGGCTTGACCGTGATCCGCCTCGGGTACTCGCCGTCGGCCGAGGACCTCCGGGCCCTGCGCCGGGTCTTCCGAGCCTTCCGCAACGCCGACGTGGTCCAGTTCAACGAGTTCCCGATCCGCCTGATGGGCTACGTCATCCTCGCGAAGGCCCACGGGATCCCGACGATCTATTCATCGCACGGCCTCGCAACGGAAGAGGCCCCGACGTTCCTTGGACCGGACTATCCGCTCCAACTCGCTTCCCGAGGCGGGCAGGTCGAGGTCCGCGCGCCCAGATTCCTCGTTTCGCTCTTCGTTCGGGTCTTCCGATGGGTCGCGCCTCATTGGAGCGCGGTCGTCGCGAACAGCCGCACCCACATGGCCCGTGCCGTGGAGGCGGAGAACTTCAATCCGTCGCGGATGCGGCTCATTCCAAACGGCGTCGAGGTCGGTGCGCCGGAGTCTCCCACGCCGACGGCCTACAAGGACCCGCCGAGGCTCCTGTTCGTCGGCAAGCTCGAACGGGTCAAAGGTCCGGATTTGTTCCTGGCGGCCCTCGAAATCCTGGACTCCGAAGGATGGCGGTTCGACGTCGGAATCGCGGGAGCGGGATCCCTCGAAGCCGAGTTACGAATCGCCGCGGACCGACTCAAACGCCAGAAGGTGACGTTCTGCGGGTCGGTCGGCCACGATGCCGTCCGTTCCCTCTATCAGGCGACGGACATCGTCGTCGTGCCATCCCGGTACGAGGCGTTCGGGATCGTCGTCCTCGAGGCGATGGCGGCGGGTCGTCCCCTCGTGGCGACGTCCGTTGGCGGCATTCCGGAGATCGTCAACGCGCCTCGCAATGCGATCTTGGTCGCACCGGAGGCGGCCTCGATTGCGGCGGGAATCCGTCGGCTTGCGAGCGACCCCGACCTCGGCCGCCGGATGGCCGTCGCGAATCGGGAGGACGTCGCGTCGTTTTCATGGTCGCGCATCGCCCCCCGGTACCTCGAGCTCTTTCGGGAGCTCCTGCCGGCGACGACGGCGGACGACTAGGCGACCTCGATCCGGCTGTGGGTGCCGAGGCGAACCATGCGAGTTCAGCCGCCCGCATCCAGGACCGTGTCGAGGAACCGTTGCCAATTCGTCTGGAATGCGTCCGTGCCGTAGCGGGGGAGGATGAACTCGCGAGGGGTGAATTGCTGTCGCGCGGCGACGACCGATCGAATCGCGTCGATGAAGTCCTCATCCGACCGACTCCTGACGACGAGACCGCATTCCCGCGTTTCCTCCGTGAACGGCCACGCGGCCTCGCTTACGACGACGGGCAGGTTGCACGACAGGGCCTCGAGCAGGGCCAGGCCGAATCCCTCGTACCTGGAAGGGAGGAAGAAGAAATCGCTCGCGGCGTACCAGAGCCGGAGGTCTTCGTGGGCGATGCGTCCGAGCGACCAAATGTTTCCGTGGCGGCTCCCCTCGCCTCCGGCCACGACGAACAGGACGTCGGGCATCCGCGACGCGACGCGGACCAACACATCGTATCCCTTCGTGAAATGCGGGCGGCCCACGAAGAGTCCGATGGGCACGCGCTGCGGAAGGCCAAGGAGCGCCCGCATCGAGGCGCGGTTCGCGGGACGAAATGTCCCCGTGTCCACGGCCACGGGAATCAAGTGCGCGTGGAGGCGGTAGAACGCCTCGAGCTCGCGGACCACCCGCTGGCTCACGGCGACGACGTGGGTCCCGATGCCCGCCAGTCGATCGAAGAACGCGGTGACGTGGCCGGTCGTGAGCCGATCCCCGCGCTCGGAGAGCGCCTGGCGCGCGAACCCGGCCAGCGTGAAGTGGTATACTTGGATCCGGGGCACGTTCATCCGTCGGAGGCCCAGCGGCCACCCGTAGACGCCGTTGCTCAGGACGAGGTCGAACGGTTCATGGCGGTGCCGGCGAAGGAGATCGCGCGCCGCGCGGACCGCCCCGACGGGCTGTTGCATCCCCAATCGCCGGAAATCGCCCAGCGGCCCCGGGCTTGCCGGACCCTCGCTCGCGAACGTCTCGGCGTCCCGGAAGATACGGCGCAGGGATTCGTTGAACACCTCGACGCCACCGACGGGCTGGGACGGCCCGTACGGCGTGAGGATCGCGACTCGGATGCCCTCGATCATTCGTCTCGACCGACCGGACGCCGCCTCGTCGGCGGTGCGTCTCTCCACCTGGTCGACGGCCTGGGCATCTCGCCGCCAGCACATGGGTTCCACCGCCACGGAAGACACCGGGTGTGTTCAGGTTGACCGGGAACGTGTCCGTCCCAGGCATACGGGCGATATCCCCCCTCGTCGTTCGACATCCCAACGGCATGGCCCAGGCCCTGAGCTCCTTCCGGAGGGTACGGAACTTTCTCCAGGAGGAGTACGACCGCGCGTTCCGACATGACCACTGGAACATTGGCATCGTCGATGCGCCGATCTCCCGGTTCCTCGAGCCGGAGCGGATGCTCGACGTCCGCTGGTTGCCGCCACCGCAATCCGGGAGCTACTACGCCGACCCCTTCGGCGTGGTCCGGGGAGGCGTGACGGAGATCTTCTTCGAGGAGTACGATTTTCGATCGGACAAAGGCGTCATCTCGCACGTCCGCGAGACGGCGGAGGGCGGGTTCTCGTCGCCCGAGGTCGAAATCGACCTCCGGGTCCATGCGTCCTATCCCTACCTCGTCGAACGGGAAGGACGCGTGTATTGCATCCCCGAGACCTCGCACGCCCGGGAGATTGCCCTGTACCAAGCCGCGGACTTCCCGCATCGCTGGTCGAAGACGGTGACCCTCGTGCCAGGAGTCGCGGGCGTCGATCCCACCCTTGTCGAACACGACGGGATGCTCTGGCTCTTCGCGACCGACCTCGATGACGGGCCGTTTTCGAAACTCCGAATTTGGCATGCGCCGGCCTTGCTCGGCCCTTGGAAGCCGCATCCGCAAAATCCGGTGAAGACGGACCTTCGATCCGCGCGGCCCGGAGGCACTCCATTTCGGATCGGGGGCGACCTCTATCGCCCGGCGCAAGATTCGTCGTCGACATATGGCGGCTCGATTACCCTGAACCATATCGTGCGCCTGACGACCACGGAATTTCACGAGGAGCCCGTCGCAACGGTCGGGCCTCTGCGTGACGGACCCTACGCGCACGGCCTACACACCTTGTCCGCCGTCGGAGATCGCACGCTAGTCGACGGGAAGTGGCTGGCCTTCAACCGATCCGAAATGGCCCGCCATCTTCGCGAGTCCATTGAGGTACGCTGGCCGCGTGTACTCTTGGGCGGATGACAATCGAGACCGGACACGATTCACGCGGTGGACCCGGCGCAAATCTCCGTCGCCAATTCTCGGAGGGCGGGCAGATGGACCGGCCAATCGAACGCCGACTCGATGAGCGCGCGGCCGCCCGCTCCGAGGCGCTGGCGGCTCGCCGGGTCCTCGAGGAGATTGTGGATCGCGTTGCGAAACTCGATCGGGTCATCGCGGATCAGCAGGTGACGACCGTCCTGGACCGGCAGGCCTTCGCACGCTTTGGTCGTCGCGACGACCGCGCGCGCGGCGGCGAGGTAGGTGAGGATCTTGACGCGCGTCCCGCTCCCGTGGGCGAGGGGCGCGATGCAGATCGCGGCGTCTCGGAGGACCGCGATGAGGTCCGGGACGTACCCCGCTGCGACGACGTTCCGGACCCGCGGCCAAGACGGCTGGTTCGGCCCCACGAGCAGGAGCCGAGCGTTCGGTAGGCCGGGGGCCAGAGTGTGGAAGACAAACTCGGCCGCTTCGCGGTTCGGGATGTAGTTGAAGTCCCCGATGAACGCGACCGTCCGAGAATCGCCCGGATCCGGCAGCGCGGGGATCCGCTGGAGGTCCGCACAGTTCGGCAGGACGCGGACCCGGCCCTCCGCATCCGGACACTCCGCGACGAGGGCCCTTCGGTCCGCATCGGACGTCACGAGGGTCCGCGCCGAGCGGCGGATCGCCTCGATCTCGTACCGCTTCGCCCGTTCCAGCAGCCGTGGCTTCATCACACGGCGGATCGCGCTCCTGCGGCCGAGCCAACCCTGGAAGAAGGGCGCGTTCTCCATCTCGTAGTCGAGGAGGTTCCAGTACACGTTGTGCTCGTCGAGGACCATCGGTACACGGGGCCCGTACTGGTGGAGGCCGATCAGGTCGAGGGACTCCACGACGACGAGGTCCGGTGGCGGCGAAGACTTGCGCGCCGGAAAGTCGCGACGGTAGTACCGTCGCATGCGACCGATCCGGGTCCGGAGGGAATTGGAGAGCGGCACCTCGACGTACTCGACGCCGGGCACCCGATTGCCGTTGACGGGATCCGTGACGACGACCCGGACATCGGCGAACTGAGAGAACATCGAGACGATCCCGTGAACCCGCGAACCGAAGCCGCCGCGGTCGGGGTCGGCATTGGGTGTGATGATCTCAACTTTCATACGCTGCCTCCGCCCGAATTTCACGAGTCGACGGGTCGATGATCGCCTCGAGTCGATCCGCGTGGGTCTCCCAGTCGAACTTCCTCTCGACCAGCTCGCGGGCTCGCCGCGCCATCGCGAGGCATGTGTCCGGGTCCCCTAGAGCCTGGGTGACGTATCGGAGGAACTCTTCGTCCGTCGTTGCGACGAACGCGTGCACCCCGTGACGGATCTCGGGGATCCCTCGCGCCGCGAAGTCGGACATGACGATGGGCGTCCCGACGGTCATCGCATCCAGGACTTTCGTCAACACGCCGACTCCGCGCTTGACCGGCACGATGCAGAGCGTCGCGGCCCGGATGGATGCATAGATGTTCGGGACGAACCCCAGGGGCCGAACCAGAGGATCGAACGGGACGGCGGGGATGTCCCGACCGGCGACCTGGATCTCACATCGGACCCCGGTCCGTGCCAGGGCCGGGGCGAGAACGTCATTCACGAAGTCAAGCGCCTCTCGATTCGGCGCGTACCCGAAGCTCCCAAATAGGAGAAGGACCACAGGCCCGCGGGGATGGACGCCGGTCTCCCCATCCTCTGGCGGCGCACTCGAGTCGATCTCGCGGACGTGGACGGATACCGGGATGACGTGAACCTTCGAGGGCTCCAATCCCATCTGCGCGTATGCGGCAGCATCCCGTGAGGAGACCGTGATGAGGGCGTCAACCCTCCGTCCAAGGAATCGTTCGAGCCATGCAATCAGGCGGACGGACGTCCGACTCTTTTCCAAACTTTCGTAGAAGAGCTTCCCGTTCCCGTGGGAATCCCACACGCAGCGGATTCCGAGCAACCGGGCGATGAGGACCCCCGCGACCGCGTGGTGAACGGTCTCGCAGAGGATGACTCGCACGCGGTGCCCGCGGGCGAGTCGAAGGCCTCTCCAGACGAGGAGCGCTTTGTCGACGACATAGAGCATGGCCCGCGCTGCCTTCGAACGGCGGGGGTCGTACAGGATTCGATCCCATGGACCCCGCAGGCCGATGACGCGGTGCTGCTCGCGGAGCGTCCGAAGGATCGTTGGTGTGCGCTCGGACGTCTGGCCGACTTCCGTATCCGGAATGAAGAGGATCGCGGTGCCTCGGTCCGCGAATCGGGCAGCTTGGGAAGCGGTCGGGTGGATCAAGCAAAATCACCCGGCCGGGACATAGTAGACCTGCGTCCAACCGTTGTCGTAAATCTCGGAGTAGTTCTGCGCACCGCTCGCGTACGTGGAGTAGATTTGCGACCCGTACCACTGGCGGTACCAGAGCTCCGTCGTCGGGTCGAGGACCGCGTACACAGGCGTGCCGGGATGCCAGTCCTGGAGTCGGAGGGGCCACAAGTTCGTGTACGGAAAGCGCACGATGATCGGACGTTCGCCGGGGTCGAGCCAGATCGGCGTCGGATACTTGCCGTCCAGCACGAGGGTCCCGTTCGGGAGCGAGTAGACGAAATCCGCTGCCGCGATGGCTTGCCCCGGCACGATGTTGAACGCCTCGAGGTAGTACGCTGTCGCGCCCGTGGCGACGCTCGCCCCGACCAGGGCCGCGACGACAATCGCCTTCGCGCCGCGCGGAATCCGCATGCGTGCGAGCCCGGCGAAGCACAGCGCGGGCACGAAGGTCGCCATGATCAGGAGGGACCGGTCGTAAAATTGGCCGCCGAACGCGAAGATGTCCGCGAACGCGACGAGCCCCGGACCGATCAACGCGCTAAACGCGAGCCGGAATCGGTCGCGGGACGGACGGTCGCGAAAGAGGTATGCGAGGGAGACCAGGCTGAAGACGCCGTACAACCCGATGCTCGCCGTCCGGATCCGAGGGGCCACATAGAGCAGGTCGCTCTGCGTCCGCTGCGTCGCCATGTTCAACGTTTGCTCCGGGAGTCCGAAAACCGAGTTCATCCGGGCGACGATCGCGACCTGCGCGGCCTGGGACGACCCGATGGCGAGGAAGAACAACCACGCGAGCCATACAACTGCAAAGGTCATCGCGACGCGTTGCGAGAACTTGCGATCGCGCCGGAGGTCCTCCTTGGGGGCGAAGTCGTGGAAGCGCGGGATGAGCGTGACGACGGCGTACACCCCGAGGATCGCGAGGAGCATGATGGCGGATGTCGGATGCGAAGCGACGAGGCCCACGAACAACCCCGCCGCGACGAACCTCCAGCGCGTCTCCCGACGGCGGACCGTGGACAGGATGAGCAGGAGGAGGATGAACCCCAGGGACTGCGGCGACACGTGGTACTGCGCCCACACGGCGAAGAGGGCCGTCGGGAAGGACGCTTGGCGGGCGATCGTCGGGACGAACGTCGCGCGGAGCAGCTCGAAGAACGCGAGGAAGGTGATGCCACCCGCGACGAAAGGGTACCAGCTGAGGAACTCGATCGGGGTCGTGCCGCCGGAGCCGAACAAGGTGAGGAGGACCAGGAAGGCCCCGGGCCAGTTCGCCGAGTAACTCGTGAGATCGGAGGGGAGGTGACCCAATGCGCCGAGGGTTTGCGCCTCTCCGAAGTGGCCGTATGCGTCCAAGTAACGGGGGAACGGCTCGAAGAGCGTCGGCGTGCCCGCAAGGGTCGCGAGGAGGATCACGCCGGTCAGGGCGATCAGCGCGTCGGATCGCGTCCACACCGACAGGATGGCCGAGAGGACGATGAGCGCAATGCCCGCCCAATAGGAAGGCGGCAACATCTGGAAGAGGCCCAGTTGCGCGGACACCGGGACCTGGGCGATCTGAGTCGTCAGGCCGGAGAGGAGGACGACCGCCAGGCCGGCCACTCCGTACCCGAGCACGATCGCGGGATGACAGGGGCCGGTGCGAGAGGGCCCCGGTCGCAGCTCGGCGGATGGGATGGGAGGGCCCCCCGGGCTAGGCCGCGACGCCATCGTAGACCTCCAGCAGGTGGCTCGCGACGACCGGGAGTGCGAAGTGATCGAGGGCCCGGGCCCGCGCCGCCCTTCCGTAGGCGACCTGGCGCTCGCGATCCTGCAGCAAAGAGAGGATCGCTCCTCCGAACGCCGGAACCGTGCGCTCGCGCACGACGACCCCAGTAACGCCGTCCGTAACGATGTCGCGGACCGCGCCGACCGCCGAGGTGACGCAGGGCTTGCCGCACGCGCTCGCCTCGATCAACGTGAACGGGAGTAGATCGTTCTCGCTCGTGCAGAGGACGATCTCCGAGCGGTTGTACAGGTCGACCATGTCCTTACGGGAGAGCCGATCGAGGAAGCGCACGGCTTCGCGGACCCGCAGGTGGGTCGCGAGCCGCCGGAGCGCCCCGAGTTCCGGACCCGATCCGCGGATCGCGAGACGGACCTTCGGCTCTCGACGGAGCAACCATTGCAACGTGTGCAGCGCGAAGTCCACGCCCTTCGAGCGGTGGAGTCGCCCGACGAGCAACAGGACCCGCTCGTCGTCCTTCCACTCGATGTCGCGGGACGAAGGCGCGTTCCGCGTCGGCGCGTAGGTGTCCGTATCGATCCCGGTCGGAATCCAGCGCGTCACCTGTCCGTCCTCGACGCCGAGGGCGCGGAGGAACGACTCCGCTTTCGTGGTGCGGGGGACGAACCCGCGGCCCGCCTTCCGGACGGACCTCCCGACCGCGGACTCGAAGGCCCTCTGGTACGCCGAGCCGGGGAACCGCATTCGGCGGAACGTCTCTTGCCAAACGACGAGCGGCACCGAGCGCTCCCGGGCGACGAGCGAAGCGAAGAACGTCGATGGCTGGTGGAACTCGGATGCTTGAATCACATCCGCTTCTCGGAGCGCCGGATGACGCAGGAGGTCCGGCGTCACCGGGACGAGCCCGGGATGGAACGGCGTCCGAAGCCGCGTCGGTAGTGGCACCACGCGGAGACGCTCGTCGAGGGTGTGCTCTTGGCCATCGAGGTACATGTCGCCGAAGAACACGGTCACCCGATGCCCCCGCTTCGACAGCTCCGAGCCCAGCTCCACCAGGTTCGTCTCCCGGAGCTGCCCCCCGTCCGCCGCGAGCCCGGGAAGGGTCGGGCGAAGGATGAAGTCGCGGGTCGTGTAGGCGGGCGTCGCGGCGATCGGGTTCACGAGCGCGACGTTCATGCGAGCCCTCCCACGGGGGGCGAACCGCCGTCGCCGCCAGGCATCGCGGAGGTCACCGGAACGTCGCCTCTCGCGACCTCCAGATACTTTTCGAGATAGGCCTCGGGACGATGGTATCGCTCGTACGTCTGCCGTGCCGAGGCGCGGAGCGGAGCCGGATCGCCTCGACGCTCGAACCGACCAATCGCATCGGCGATGCCGTCCTCGGTAGGCTCGAAGGAATATCCTGCGGCACCGCCGTGGAGGAGTTCCTCGAGCCCGCCGCGCCGAGAGACGAGGAGCGGCGTGCCGCACGAGAGAGCCTCGATTGCCGCGAGAGGGGCGTTCTCGGGCCACAGGGACGGGATGACGAGCGCCTTGGCACCGCGGTACAAGCGCAATAGCTCGTCGCGCGAGACCCAACCTTCCATCTGTACGCGCGCCCGATCCCGCCGCGCGAGATGTTTCAAATCGCCGGAGAGGGAGCCGCGACCGACGATCCGGATCCGCGCGGACCGCCGCGCGGACGCGCGAACGAGTTCCGCGACGCCCTTGTGGGATTCGAGGACGCCCACGAAGAGGAAGTAGCCGCCGAGGCCGTCCTCGGGCATCGAGACGTGGCCGTCCGGAGCGAAGTTTGGGATGTGGACAACGGGACACCCAACGGAGGATTCGATGGCGTGGGCCATGTACACGCTTGGCGCGATCGCGCAGTCGACCTCGGATAGGCCGTGCCAACCCGCGCTGTACCGCCACATCTGCGGCGGCCGGGCCGTGAGGAGGGCGCAACGGACGCAGGTCGGTGTGACGCACGGATACTTGCCGTACTTCAGAAGATCGCTGCGAGGACAGCGGACCCAGTAGTCGTGCGCCGTGTAGAGGGATCGCGCGTTGGCTCGGCGGACGAACACGTCGCGGCCGAGGAGGGAGACGTTGTGGTGATGGATCACGTCGGGTCGCAGACCGTCCAGGAGACCCGCGTGGTACCGGGCGACACCGCCGGACCGGCCGAGGAGGTGCGCGGCGATGGGCTGGCCCCACCCTTCTCCGGGGATCGCATGGACGTAGACGCCGTCGTCATGGTCGTCCGCCTGGGCATCCTTCAGCGGGCGCTTCAGCCCGTAGGCCGCCGGCGAGAACTCGACGTGGACTTCGTGGCCCTTCGAGGCGAGGGCTCGCGCTAGGTACTGGACGTGCACGGCGTCCCCGCCGAGGTGGTACGGCGGGTAGAACGTCGTGACCATCAGGAACCGGAGCGTCTCCATCCGCTAGTGCGTCCCCTGCATCCCGTGAACGAAGTAGTTCCGCAGGACCCGCATGGCGTATCGTGAGGCGAGCTCGAAATCGTCGCGCGTCGCGAGCGCGAACCGGAAGTTCTCGCGCCACCACCGCGGGCTGAAGTAGAGCTTCGTGTACGCGAGCTTGCGCAATCGGTTCAGCTGCTCCGGCGTCAGGGCGTCGGTGCCGACGATCGCATTGGACTGGTGCATCTTCCGCCAGTCGAGCTCGGGGATGCGATTGGCGGCGCGCATGGTCTCGTAGAGCTCCGTGCCGGGATAGGGCGCGAGCACGTTGAACTGCGCGCCGTTCGGAAGGGTCCGCTGCGCGAACCGGATCGTGTCCATCGCGCTCTCCCACGTCTCGCCCGGGAGGCCGAGGATGAACGCACAATACGTCTTGATGCCCGCCTCCTTCGCCCAACGGATCGCCTGCGCCGCCTGCTCGACCGTCGCTTGCTTGCTCACGCTGTCGAGGACGTGCTGGTTCCCTGACTCGACGCCGAAGGAGATGCCGCTGCATCCCGCGGCGCGCATCGTACGCAGGAGATCCGGATCGACGAGGTGGACGCGGGTGTTGCAGTACCATCGGATGTCGAGCGCATCGCGCTGCATCCCGGCGCAGAGTTCGCGCACGCGCTTCTTGTTCATCGTGAACGTCTCGTCGAAGAACGAGACGGTGCGGATGTGGAAGTGGTCCTTGAGGTACCGAAGCTCTCCGAGGACGCTCTCCGCGGACCGGAACTTCCAGGAGGTCCGTGCGACCGTACAGAACGAGCACGCGTACGGGCATCCCTTGCTCGCGTACATGATCGTGAAGGGCTTGCATGCGGACGCCGAGATGAAGTATGGATCCAGGGAGGGAAGCAGGTCATAGGCCGGGACCGGAAGACGGTCGTAGTCCTTGATTGGAGGCGCATCCCGAGTGACGCGAACGTGGCCGTCGTCGCGGTACGCCAGGCCGGGGACGTCGTCGAGCGGCGAGCCTCGATCGAGGGCGTCGACGAGCGCCGGACCGACGCTCTCGTATTCGTGGCGGAGGTAGATGTCGAGCGGGGCCGCGTCCTTCATCACGTCGGCGGAGACGGTGCGGAGGGTCCAGCAGAGGCCGATGGTCTTGGCCTCCGGATGGAGGCGCTTCGAGAGGTTCGCCACCTCGAGATCGTGTTCGAAGGTCGTCGGGGTGAAACGGAAGACGAGCGCGTCGTAGTCCGCACGTCCGATCCAGGACTCGACGTCCTGGGGCTCCGATCCCAAACCGTTGGCGTCGAGCAGCTGCACGGAATGGCCGCCCTCACGCAGGATCGCAGCGAGCTGGAGCAGGCTGTACGGCTCGAGGACCGAATAGCGCTCGACGACCTCGCACCGTTCCTCCCGCACGACGGAATCGCCGTTGAACCGTGGCGGATTCACGAAGGCGACCTTCATGAGGCCTCCCCGCAGACGGCGTCGTAGAACTCCAGCGTACGATCCGCCATCCGCTCGATCGAGGCATGTTCCTTGACCCACGTCCTCGCCCGGGCGGTCGTCTGCCTCGCGCGAATCGGATCGGATAGCACGGTCTCGATCCGTCCGACCAATGCGTCAACGTCACCGGGAGGGAAGAGCCATCCCGTTTCGCCGTCTTGCACGATCTCCGCGACGCCGCCCGCACTCGCCGCGATGAGCGGCGTGCCGCACGCCATCGCCTCGAGGGCGACCATCGGGCAGCTCTCGGAGAAACTTGGGAGCACCACCGCATCCGCGCTGCGATAGAGAGACGGCATCATAGGATACGGCACCGGACCGAGGAACTCGTAGCGGTCCCGATCCAATCCGAGGCCGTCCGCGTACGAGGTCCACGGCGAAGGGTCACCCGGCCCCGCGAGGACGAGCCGAACGTGCGCATCGAGCCGCACCATGGCCTTGAGCAGCGTGTCGATTCCCTTGAGCGCGAGCAAACGGCCGGCGAAGAGCAGCATGGGCCGATCGTCCTCCCGGTCGTCCCCGCCAAGCGGCGTGCCGTCCGCGAGCGGCTTCATGTCCACTCCGTTCGGAATGACCGCCGCCACCCGAGGCGCCAGCCGGTATCGGGCCGTTGCGTGGTCCCGCACCCAGCGCGACACGAAGATCATCGCAGGGGTCTGACGCAAGTAGCGGCGCTCGATGCCGCCGAACAGGAGGCGCCATCGCTCGATCGAGCGTTCCCTCCCGTCCCGAGGCACGCCGCCATCCGCGCGCAGCGTGCCGAGGACTTGGGTCCCGAGCGTGGTGTGGACCGTCAAGGCGCGGCGGGCGCGCAGCCGGCGCATGCGGACGAGGAGGTCCGACATGTACGCATGGTTCGCGTGGACGATGTCGAAGCGGTGGGTCCGGCAGAGAGCCGGCAACCGTCGCAGGACCGCAAGCTGGAACGAAAGTCCCAGTCCGCCATCATGGGCGCCATCCGGGAGGATCGTGTGAACCTGGACGCCCTCGGGCGCGACGGCCGCCACATCGTCGGCACCGTGGCCCGACGTGACGACGTGCACCTCCGCGCGATCCCGCAGTCCGCGGGCGACGTTGTAGGTGTACGTCCCGACGCCGCCCCAGGTTGGCAGGAATTCGGGGGTAAGGAGACACACCCTCACGCCGACTCCTCCCGGTTCGCGGCGGAACTCGGCCGGATCCGGTGGGACTCGATCGGAGGCCGGTTCAGGCGTCGCATCAGGAGCCGCCATGCGATCGCGATCCCGGTGCGGAGGGGGACGAGTTTCGGCTCACCGATGCGGCAATCGTAGGCGATCGGTATTTCGTGGACGCGGATCCCCCGCTCGGACGCGGAGGCGAAGAGGTCCGCCTCGAGATCGAAGCCGTTCGCGACGAGGCCGAACGTCTCGAGTACGTCTTCGCGGAATCCCCACATCCCGGTGCAGACGTCCGTCACCGGGGCGTGGAAGAGGAGGCTCGCGAGGCGGCTGAGCAGGCGATTGCCCAGTCGGTTCATGTCGCTGATCGCGCCGTCCGCAATCGAACCCTGAAGGCGGGTCCCGAGGACGACCTCGGCCCCCGATTCGAGGGCCTCGGCGAACATCGGGATGTCCTCGGCGCGGTACGTTCCGTCCGCATCGAGCATGATGAACACGCGGTGCCCCGGTCCGATGCCGGGTGGAAGTTGAGCGAGGATGTGGTCGAGGGCCTGGCGAACGCCATTCCCCTTTCCGCTCCCGCGCTGCACGTACGTCCGGGCCCCCTTCTCGCGGGCGACGACCATCGTGCGGTCCGTGGACTGGCCGTCGACGACCCATACCTCGACGTCGTACCCGAGGGCCCTCAGCGTTCCAATCGGCACCCGATCCAGGACGGACCCGATGGCGGGCTCCTCATTCAAGGCGGGGAGCAGGACGACGACCTGTCCGCGGAATCGGACCCGCGGGCCCGAGGCAGGGGTCGATTGTGGAGCGGGCTCCGACGAGGTCTCGTCGATCCAGTCCCAGGCGAGATCGTCGAAGAGTCCGAGCCCTATCGGTTCCGCTTCGCTCGAGAGGGCCGTTTCGTCATCGAGCGCCTCCGCTTGAGCGCGAAACGCGTCGCCGGAGTCGTGGACGGACAACGCCGTCCTACTCGAAGTTGCCATCGTAAGGACGGGGCAGGAGTCTGCGCGGCGGCAAAATAGGGGTACGATGCACGCAGGATGGCGAGTGTGCCTGTGTGCCCCGAGACTGCCTGCTTCTTACAAAGTAACATCTTATAACACAAAGGTGGATAGGCGTAAGGTCCGTGGTGGTCGCGGTCGTCATGACACCCAAAGGCAGCGTGACCCGCTCCGTCCGCATCGAGAAAGACGCCGTTCTGGTTCAAGGAAGTCACCCCGGAGACCCTGATCGAGGGCTTTCCCCGCCTATTCGCGAAGTACGCGCGGGCCTTCGCCTACGAGGAGCACGTCGAAGACGACTATCGGGTGATCATCCTGAAGCATAGCGGCGGACCCCGTTGGTCGACGTTCTACCAAGAGGCCGCCGAGACCGCGTTCCGGGAACTCCTGAATCGCGAAATTCACGTCGAGAAATCGGAGAATCAGGTCGTCCTACGGCTGCGGTGGGTCGAAAAAAAGATTAAGTGAGCCGACGTTGCTGCTGTATTAGGGTTCCAGGGGAGCTTTAGCACTTTGCCCCCGAGCACGAGCGTCACGCGAACGATTCGGATCGAGCGGAACGTCGACGAGTTCCTTCGAAAGTTCGCGGACCGCGAGGGGATCAGCGTGAATTTCCTCGTGAACAAGGCGATCCGGCGGCTCGTCGAGTGGGACGTCTACGCGGACAAGTTCGGGATGATCTCGGTTCCGGAATCGCTCCTCGTGAAGATGATGGACGCTTTGAGCGATGTCGAAGCCGCGGAGCTCGGAGGCTGGGTCGGGAAGAACCTCCTGCCGGAGTTCCTGACGTTCTGGTTCAAGGAGGTCAGCCTGCAAACGGTCGTGATGGGCTACTCCCGTCTCACGGCCCGGTATGCCCGCGCGTTCGAGTACGAGGAACGCTCGAAGGAGGGCAAATGGACGATCGTCTTCAAGCACAGCGGAGGCGCGCGCTGGTCCATCTACTACGAGGCGCTGCTGCGGCGCGCGCTCGAGGGACTCATGAAAGGCGCGGAGATCCACACGGAGAAGACGGACGACCAGGTCATCGCGCGGTTCGCGCTCGTGTGAGCAGGACCTATCGACCGGACTTGCCTTTCTTCCCGGGCGACCTCGCGGGCGGCGGGCCCCCGGAGGACCGCGGGACCGACCGCCCGACGCTCTCGAGGGCCTTCCGCTCGATCGCCTCGGCGAGCCATGACATCGTTTCCCGCAAGCCGAAACAGACGCGGTCGACGTCTGCGGTACCGGTATCGACCTTGACGTGGCGGGCGATCAGCATCGCTTTGATGACCGGCGCGTTCGTCGGTCCGAAGAAGTCGTTGAAGGCCTTCCAGTAGGCCGCCTGGAAGGACTTGTCGTTCTTCACTCCGAGTCGACTCGCGAGATGCACGCCGGCACGCCTCCCCCAAATCGGCGTGCTATCTCGCGGTGATGTGCGGCACTTTCACGGAAATTCCTCGGTTCCCGATCTCCACGGGGAGGAGCCCCATCTGGTGGTTCGTCCCTCGCATCTTGGTGATCTCGATGTAGCGGACCCGCGCGTCCCCGGTGATCGGGACGAGGGAGAAGTGGATCACGCCGTCCGCGACGAATTCCTGGATCCCGACCGACGAGAGCACGTCCGTGTGCGCCGTCTCGGTGATCATCAGGGTCGTGCAGCCCGCGCCTCCTACGATCTTCCCGAGGAGCATGTGGGTGAAGACGCGGAGGTCGCCCACGCGCTCGAACGCTTGCGTCATCGCGGTGAAGGAGTCGATGACGAGCCGCACGATGCCGTACTCGTCGATGTTCCGCACAATCTCATCCCAAATCGCCGGCATCCCCTCGGACGTCAGCGTGGGCATCTCGAGGAATCGGAACAGGCCCTTGGACTCGAGCGGCTGGATGTCGAAGCCGAGCCGCATCATGTTCCGCACGTACGCCTTGCGTCCCTCGAGCATCGAGACGTACATGCCCGGCTCCTTGAGTTCCTTCGCGCCGTAGAACAGGAACTGCGATCCGAAGATCGTCTTCCCGGTCCCCGGCCGTCCGGCCAGGCTGATCAGGCTCCCCGCGGGGAAGCCCCCTTCGAGCATCTCGTCGAAACCGGGGATGCCGGTGACGACCCGAGAGTCGGTGTCCAGGGCGACCCGGCTCGCGACCTTCGCGCACATCACGTGGCCTCCTGGGTTCGTTCTCGCAGCGACTGCATGATCGTCTCGAACATGTCCGCGCGGGCTCCCTGGTGGCGCACCCGGAACCGCGACGTCGGGATCGCTACGACCTCCGGCCGCTCGCCGTCCGTGAGGGCGATGTCCTCGAGCGGAATCAGCTCGAACTCCGGGTAGCCGTGGTCGAACGTGAACTGAAGCCCGTAGAAGCCGGTCCGCGGCTTGACGCCGTACAGGATGAGCGTCCCCCACCGCACCGTCAGCACGAGGTGGATCTGGGAGATGTTCGCCACTTTCTGTGTGAGCTCGAGGTTCGGGCGGGCGAGGATCGACTGGATGTCCTTGTTCACGGCGGCCCGGGCCGCGACCGTCGCGAGGAAGTTCATCACGCCCTGCCCGTAGAAGTTCTCGACCGTGTCGAGGGCCATGAGCATCCAGATCGTCTTGCCTTGGGCCTTGTACGCGCTGTACGTGTCGAGCCACTTCTCGAAGTCCTCCTTCGGGTTGAGGGAGAACTTGATCGCGACCGGATCCTCGACGCGGTCCGTCGTGAAGACGCGCATGTTCGTGTCGTAGACGTCCTCCGGCATGAACTGCGTCGCGAAGAGACGCGCCCTCGTCGGGTCGTAGTCGCTGTACGGGAACGCCATCACGGCGTTGTTCGTCGCGAGGAAGTTCAGCAACGCCGTCAGGGGGACGTAGATCTGCCCTTCGAACGGGACCTCGCCGCGGATCTCCAGGAGGACCGTCGAGCCGCGCGGCACGCCGCCGCCGAGGAGGGCGTCGATGTCGCGGCTGCCCGTGGACATGTGCGTCGGTGAGTTCGCGAGGGGCCGGAACATCGAGGTCCGCTCGGGCAGGGTGAAGGCGAAGGGCTCGAGGTAGCGAAGGCGCCCGCCCGCGAGGGTGAAGGGATACCGCTCCTGGCGGATCGGGATGCCGCGGAGCTTCCGGACTTCCAGCTCACGCACCCGTCGGTCCTCGATGACCTTCTGGTGGAGCACGATGATCGCATCCGCGAGCTGATCGAGCGTCGTGTCCGTCTCGGGACGCTCGCTCACGAGGATCATCCGCGCGCGGGTGTTCTCGAGGATCGCCATGAGCGACTGCTCGACCTTCATCCGCGTCTCCTGCGGGAGGTAATCGGCGATGCCTTCCCACGAGTCGAGGACGACGAGCGGCGACTCCATGCTCGACAGGAGCCGGTGCAGGCCCGAGACGACGTTGTGCGCGACGACGAACTGGCTCGGGTCGAACTCGAGGGTCGTGAAGAAATGAACGTTCGGGAGGGCGGCGAGCTTCGAGAAGAGGGCGTGCTGGAACACGAGCTTGTCCGGATACGATCGGGTCGAAATGTGGACCGTGTCGCCGTCGCCCTGGAGGCGGGCCATCAGCTCGAGCGCCGCGGTCGTCTTGCCCATGCCGGTCTCGCCTTTGACGAGCACGAGCAGGCTCTCCCGCTTGAGGAGCAACTCCAGCTCCCTCGGCAGCGGCATGTCGACTTCTGACTCTACACCCAATCGAATCATAACGAATCCTCCGTCCTGGAACCGGGCGGGTCAACGGCCCGGAGCTTATCTTCATAATGTAGTCGCTTGTGTGCTTTCGTGTTCAACGGGCGATCCGCGTCGTCCGGGGAGCTCCGGGGCAGGAAGGGGGAAAGGGTCCAGGATCGTCGTACCGCCGCCCTTCCTGCGACGAGGCACCGCAATCCGGATGGACGGTCTCACGGGCGAAAACATGGGTCCGACGCCCGATGGGACGCCCCGAGGTCCGGTCGGCACCTCTTCCGGTCACGTGCCTCAGTGCTTGGAGATCACCTCCGACCCCGCAAGGATGTCCGAGTAAAGCCCGCTATGTTTATCCCGGGCGCCGTTCGAACACAAGTGCAATCCGAGGCCACGCGACGAGGAGTCTCGTCCGTCCGATCGGCCTCGAATCACGTTCTGAGCCCACGCCGCGCGACGGGTCCACCCTTGGTATCCGAGCGTCCTCCGATGGGGTTCCTCGACGCCTCCCAGCCTCGACTTGTAGAGCGTGGAGCCCGGGCCGAGGTCGACACGCCGGTACCCTCGCGCGATCAGCTCTCGCACGAGTTCCAGGCCGAGGACCAGACCGGGAGAACCCTCCGCGTGCGTCCGATCGTAGGAGGAGATCTGCGCAAAGAACGTCCGCGCGTCGGCAGCGCCGTGAATCCATGCGACGGGCGTGCCGTCAAGCTCGAGCGTCGACGTGAGGAACTGGCCTTCGCGTGCGAGGAACCCGGACGAGGAGACCAGGAACTCCCGCACATCGCCTGCCGCGAACCAGCCCTCCTTTTCCGTCCCCGTGAGCCATCGGAGGTGGTTCTCGATGAGCTCCCCCACGCGCCTCCGGGCCCTGTCCGGCGTCGTCTCGACGACGACCTTCAGGGGTCCCTGGGCCTCGAGGTGTCGGAGACCTCTTCGATAGGAACTTCGGGTGTTCGCGGTCAAGGAAGCGAAATATTCATCCCACTCCACCGGCAGGGGGACGGACACGAATGGAACGGATACCAGCCGATCGCGGGCGACGAATCCATCTCGCAGGATCTCGGAGGCGGCGTCCGGCGTCGGCGAGGAAGGCGGAAGGTACCCGAGATCCCACTTGCCAAGGGACCACGTCGACGCCACGTGGCCGAGCACCGCTCGCACCGCAGCTCGGTCCTCGTTGGTCGCGAGCACGTCGACGTGCAGGATGTCCCCCGGATACCCGATGTTGTTCCCGATGAAGCGGAGCGTCGAGACGGGCACCGGGCCGACGCGGTCGCGGACGCGCATGAGGGGCGCGTAAGCCGCCAGTTCGCCCCGGCCGTCCCAGCCCACGACGATCCGGCAGCGATTCCTGGCGCCGAAGGACTTCTCCCAGAGGGCCAGGTACGAGGGCGTTTGAAACGGCGTCCAGCGCTCGACGCTCTCGCGGAACCTCTCAAGGGAGGAGGGGAGCGCCTGGCGGGCCTCGTCCAGCGCGAGTTCCTCGACCGACAGACCGGGCACCTGGCGCAGCAAGCTCGACCTCGGCTACCCCGCCATGTCGACGTCGCGGGGGTAAGGGTTACGCACCGGATGCGATACGTTCGAACACAGCCTTCCGCCCGCCCATCAGAGCCCCCCGGTCCGCACGCCCGAACGGAAACGCCGGGCCGATCGCGTGGCATGGAGTGTATGCGGCTGTGTCGAAAGGTTAGACGCATCGACCGCCCATCGTGGAATCCCAGGATGACGCCCCGTCCTCCCACGGTCGCTGCCCGGATCGCGTCCGCGATGGCCCCCCTCGCGCAGCGGTTGCGCGACCGAGACCTGCTGTACTGGAAGCGTGCCCGGGTCGTCCGCTGTGACTCCCTTGGCCGGGAAGAGCCGACGGCGACCGCCGTCGATGCCCGGGAGGCCTCGGACGAAGACCTGCATCTTCTCGCTTCGATGCAAGGCCGTCCGGGAGGGGATTGGTTTGCGAGGCGCGCGCGGGGGATCGTGTGTCTCGTGGCGTGGTCCGGTCCCGCGCCCATCGGGTACCTGTGGATTACGCGGTCCGCCGAGGAGATGACCGAGGTGAATCACGTCCTCGACGTCTCCCGAGATCCGGTGGGGGCCTACCTGTTCGACGGCTATGTCTTTCCTTCCCACCGGAGAAAGGGGGTCCTCCGAGGCTTACTGCAGTCGTCGAAGCGGTGGGGCGCGCAACGCGGCCTCTCGCGGTTGTACGCCGCGTTCACGCGAGACAACCATGTCTCGGAGCGAGCTCTCCACCGGGCGGGATTTCAGGCGGTCGTCGGGGACATCGCCCTGTTACGCGTGCTCCATCGAGACTGGAAGTGGATCCGGATCCCGCGCGGGACGCCCGTCGTCGAGGTCCTCACCGCCGATCGCCCAAGGCAAAGGATGCCGAGCCCGACGTGAGCCCTCACGGCGTCGTCAGGAAATTCGTGACGATGAAGAGCACGAACAAGGCGAAGAGCGGGGCGGCGACGAAGTCGAGCGCTCGCCGCGTCGTTGGACGCAAGTGAGCCTCGAGGACATGACGGACGAGCAGGATCACGACGAGGACGACGGCGATCCCCGCGCTTGCCGCACGCCAGACTTGGAGGGCGTCCATTCCCGACATTCGATGCCGATCCCCTAGATAAAACGCGTGATGCACGGTGCAACCGCGGTCATACCGTCGGCTGGAACCGACGCAGGGTCATCGAGTTCATCACGACGGAGACGGAGCTGAAGCCCATCGCCGCGCCCGCGATGATCGGGTTCAGGACGATCCCGACCCCCGCGAGCACGCCGGCGGCGATCGGAATGAGGGCTGTGTTGTAGACGAACGCCCAGAAGAGGTTCTGTCGGATCTTCTGGACGGTGCGACGGCTGAGCTGGATCGACGCGACGACGTCTCGAAGGTCGTCCTTGATGAGGACGATCCCGCCGGCTTCCACCGCGACATCCGTCCCGCTGCCGAGCGCGATCCCGACGTCGCTCTGCGCCAAGGCGGGCGCGTCGTTGATCCCGTCGCCGACCATCGCGACGACCTTGCCTTGCGACTGCAGCTCCTTGATCTTGTCCGCCTTCTGAGCCGGCAGGACCTCGGCGATTACCCGATCGATGCCGGCCTGCCGGGCGATCGCCTCGGCCGTGCGCCGGTTGTCACCCGTGAGCATGGCGACCTCGATGCCCATCGACTTCAGCGCGCGGATCGCGTCGACGGAGTGATCCTTCAGCGTGTCCGCGACTCCGAGGACCCCGGCGAGCGTCCCGTCCACCGCGAGGACCATCGCCGTCCTCCCCGCGGCCTCGACCTGCGCGAGCGACGACTCCGCCGCATCGATGCGGATCCCGGCGTTTTCCATGAGACGGCGGTTGCCGAGGAGGACCGCGCGTCCCTCGACGTTCGAGCGGATGCCACGGCCCGGGATGGCCTCGAACGCATGGGGATCCGCCAGCGGCAGACCTCGAGCCTCGGCGGCGTGCACGATCGCCCCGGCCAGCGGGTGTTCCGAGCCCTTCTCCGCAGACGCGGCGAGCCGGAGGACTTCGGACTCGGAGAAGGCCCCGAACGCCACGACGTCCGTGACGGACGGCCGGCCCTTCGTGAGCGTTCCGGTCTTGTCGAAGACGACCGTCGTCAGCCGATGCGCCTTCTCGAGGTACTCGCCCCCCTTGATCAGCAAGCCGTTCTCCGCGCCCTTGCCGGTCCCGACCATGATCGCCGCGGGGGTCGCGATGCCGAGGGCGCACGGGCAGGCGATGATCAGGACTGCGATGAAGAACACGAGGGAGTGGGCGATCGACTCGCCGAGCGGGAGGATCCAGATCAGGAAGACGAGCGTCGCGATGCCGACGACGGCGGGCACGAACACGGAGGCGACGCGGTCCACGAGCCTCTGGATCGGCGCGCGGGCGACCTGCGCGTCCTCGACCAGCTTGATGATCTGGTTCAGCGTCGTGTCGGCGCCGACGCGGGTCGCGCGAATCTTCAGCAGGCCCGTCTTGTTGATCGTCGCGCCGATCGCCGTGTCGCCGACCTTCTTGTCGACGGGCATCGACTCGCCGGTGATCATCGACTCGTCGATCGCGGAGGATCCTTCGACGATCGTCCCGTCGACGGGCACTCGCTCCCCCGGTCGGACGACCACGAGGTCCTCGAGCTGAACGAGCTCGATGGGGATCTCTTCCTCCCGCCCGTCGCGGACCACGCGGGCGGTCCGGGGCGCGAGGTCCATCAACTTGCGGATCGCGTCCCCCGCCCGGCCTTTCGCAATCTCCTCCCAGTACTTCCCGAGCAGGATGAGGCCGATGATCACCGCGGCGGTGTCGTAGTACGTCCCCTTGTCCGCGAGCGCAACGCCGAGGAAGGGCAGGAACGTGACGATTGCGCTGTATCCGTACGCCGCGCTCGTGCCGATCGCGATCAGCACGTCCATGTTCGCGCTGCGGTTCCGGATCGCGTCGAAGAACCCGCGGTAGAAGCGCCAACCCGCGACGAACTGCACGGGCGTCGCGAGGACGAAGAAGAGGAGGTTCACCGGCTCCTCGAGCCCGGCGAGCCACCCTCGGAGGCCTTGGCCCAGCCCGACGAGGAACAGCGGGATCCCGATTCCGAGGCTGAGGGCCGTGAGCCGCTTGAGCCGCCGCATCTCGCGTTCCGGAGCGGTGAAGGTCTCGAGGCACGTCTCCGAGCAGAAGTAGTACTTCCGGCCGCGCACCGTCGCGGTGAGGTGGGTTCCCTCGTCGACGTACATGCCGCACACCGGATCCGTCGCCATCGTCCCCTCGGGGCCTCGCGTCGGCGACGCGGGCCCGTCTCCGTCGAGTGGGAAACGACCGCTCGCTTATGGCATTGTGCCCGTTCAGCGGTACATGTCGGCCGGGATGGGCTCCGGCCGCACGATGGGCTTCGCCTGCTCCTTCAAGCGGGTGAGGTGACCCTCGAGCGCCGTGGCCTGCTCCTGGAGCGGCTTCAGGTCGATCGTGATCTCCGGGAGGAGCTCGTCCAGGGTCTTCACGAGTCCCACGGCCGCGCGGGCGTCCGGCAGATCCAACCGCGCCTCCGCGAGGAGCGCGATGACGTCGGCGTTGCGCCAGCGGCCCTCGTTCAGGAGGATGCCGCTCACGCCCGTGATCATGCCCGTCTCGAGCTGCGTGATGTGATGCTTGTCGAGTTCCGCCCGGGCGCGGTCCGTGCTGCCGACCCCCCAGACGGGCGGCTCGCCCGCCAGCGGCACATCGGGGTCCGCCGGCAGGCCCTCGAGCGGGACGATCTGGCGTGCGCCGTGGTCGTGGGCCCACTTCAGGAGCGCGTACGCGACCGGACGGTGGGTCGACATGGGTAGCGGCATCTCGCACAGGAAGATCGCGAGCTTGTGCTCCGCCGACGCATAGACGCGGGCGGGGTACTTCGGCTTCTTCGCGTAGATCATCGAGAGGGACGGAAAGTCGGCGGAGTCGAGGGCGCACACCTGGTCGACCGGCATCATCGTGATCAGGTACGTCGCGGTGATCGTGCTGACGAGCCCGACGCTCGGGAACGCCGCGACGACCGTGCCGCCTTTCAGGTTGACCTCCTTGATCGTCCGGACCTCGACTTCGGACATCGGACCACGCCCGGGTCTCGAAGCGGCCTCTCGACTAAGTACGTTTGGCTATCGGCCGTCCGGTGGGATCACGTCTGACCGACGAACCCGAAGCCCTCGAATGTAATCGGGGAGGCGCGCGCGCCCCGGCGCCGTGAGGAAGGCGTGGGAACCCATCGCGCGGGCGAGGTCGGCCATGTCCCAGCCAATGCCACCCCCGTACCCCGGGCAGTACTATCCGATGTCGATGGAAGGCATGATCACGCGCCGGAATGTGTTCGCGCTGAACGCGATCGGCCTCTTGGCGATCTGGATCGGCGCGCTAATCGCGATCTGGAGCGGCGACATCAACGCCCGCGGCCTCGCGCGGTTCCTCGTGATCTCCGGAGGCGTCCTCGGCACCCTCGCGAGCACGGCGGGCGCCCTCGGCTCGAAGCGGACGTCGGACATGCAGAACCTCGGCCTCCTGATCTGGGCCGGGCTGTTGCTCGCCGTGTCCGTCACGTTCCTCGCGTCGATCGGCTGAGCCGATTCACCCGAGCGTCCGGATCGCCGCGGCGAACTCCGGGGCGACGCTGACCTTCGTGTGCCGCGACTGGATCGTGTCCGTCGCGATGACGTCGTCGCAGGCCTTGAGGTTCGCCTCGGCGTTGCCGACGAACAGCCCGTGGACGCACGCTGCGATTACGCGCCGCGCGCCCTGGGCCTTCAGCTCCTTCGCCGCCGTCGCGATCGTGCCGCCGGTCGAGATGACGTCGTCCACGATCCCGACGGACTTGCCCCTGACCGCGAGGGCTTTCGGCTCGATCTTCACCGTGTACGAGTCGATGCGCTCCTTCACGAGGAAGTCGAACGGGACGCCGGCGACCGCGGACGCCTCCTTCGCGAGCCGGAGAGCGCCCTCGTCGGGCGCGAGGAGGACGTCGACCTTCGCGGACTTCAGGTAGCGCCCGATCGCGGGCATGCCGCTCACCTCGCGAGTGGGGAGCGGGAAAATCTTGAGGATCTCCGGGTCGGCCGGGATCGCCATCGTCAGGAGTTCGTCGCAGTCGACGGCGATGTGCTTCGCGATCGTCTTAGCGGAGATCGCCTCGCCGTCGAGGAAGCGCTTGTCCTGGCGGCCGTAGCCGAAGTACGGGACGATGGCCGTGATCCGACGGGCGCCGGCATCGCGGATCGCGTCGGCCAAGAGCAGGAACTCGACGATGGTCGGGTCCGGATGGGTCGTCTGTACGAGGATGACGTGATCGCCCGCAACGGAGCCGAGGAGCCGGACGTACCGCTCGCCATCCGGGAAGCCGCCCGGATGCCTCTCGAAGGCGACGTCGACGTAGCCGGCGGAGAGCTCGCGAGCGATTCCCTTCGCGAGAGGGACCGAGGCGGAACCGCCGACGATCTTCACTCAAGGCACCCCACTGCGCCGAAAGGGTACACGATATATGAATCGTCGGTCAAATCGCGGTCGATAACCGCCCGAGACCGTTCTATAGACCGGATTTAGAGGATGCTGCTTCTTGTTACATGGCTCCCGACTCGCGGGCCCCGACAAGCCTTTCACGTCTACGGGAAACCATTTGGTTCGGTCAGGCAAGGTCGCTTGACGAGTTGCGTCGAGTCGCAACACACCGCCCGCTAAGTGGGACTCGTCCCCCATGAACGGGACGACGGCTCGCGCGGGCGATAACAAGCGGCGAGCCTTCTTATATCGAGCGTGTGGGTGGAAAACCTCCGGGTCATGGGCTTCGACCGGTTGGCAACGTTGCGCGTTCGGTTTCGACGAACGATTTCACTCGCTGCTCTCGTCACGACGTTCGCAGGTGTCGCGCTATCGATCGATCGTCCGAGAGGTACGGTGTTCGAGTGGGTCTCCATCCCCATCATTCTAGTCGGGGGGACGTTGCTCGCTTGGTCCATGTGGCCGGCAGGCACGCCCCCAGTCGGACCGTCGACGTCTCTCGCCAGTCGGTTCATCCGACGAATTACCATAGGAGGCCGTCTCCTGGGATTCTTCCCGAGCCTTGGGATAGCGATCATCCTTGGCGACTTGACATACAACCTGACGCTGTCTGCGACTCCTTCAATCCAGACTGAGGATACCATTGTCCTCTTGGCCGCGGTAAGTTTCCTCGTTTACGGAATTGTCCCGGAGCGATTCGCTCGCGAACGTGACTTCGTTCTGTTGTTTTTCCTCTGGCTGAACTCGATCCTAGTTGTCCCCCTTCTCGTCGCCCGCTTGTACTACGCAGACTTCGAGAGGTCAGTCGACGTCTACTCATGGGTCGCCCTCGCACCCGAAACAGGCGCCGTGTTGAATGTACTCGGCGTGGCGAATCAAGTCCACGCGGTCGCCGGCTCAACAGCGCCCGGATTGACATTCACACCCCAGCATCTTGCGGCCCAAGTGACGGTCGTCATTACCACCGCGTGCTCGGGAATCTATTCATTTGGAATCTTCGCGTCGGCCTTCGCGGCATTCGTGCTGAGCGAGTACAACCGACTGTCGCCTCGGATTTGGCTCTTGCTCGGGCTCGGATTCCTGACAGCCTACGCGGCGAACGTTCTCCGGATGGTGATGATCGTGCTCGTCGCCTACTACACCGATACGCAGCAGACGGATCTCCAGAACATGCTCTTGGCGCATTCGTACGCCGGCTGGCTCATCTTCGTTGGGTGGATCGCATTGTTCTGGACGATTGTGTTCAAAGTCCTGCCTCGCGAACCCGTCAAGTCGGTCCTCAAATCCGATCTGCAAATCGACGGCCATAGGGAGGTTGTTTGCAAAATCTGTTCACACGGCCTTACACCCCTCGTTCCTGCGAAGAGGTGCGAGTGTGGCGCGTACTATCATCGCAGATGCATCGCGGCCGTTGAACGTTGTCCGTCGTGTCAACAACCTTGGGCGCTGGCCGGCCCGACGGTTCCCGAAGGTCAGGGGACCGACGAAACGCGCTCGTGAATTACGAGCGGAGAAGTGTAGAGGATCTTCGAGCGCCCAAGCAGAGCCAGAAGGGCCGATTGAAGGATTCCTTGGGAGGCTCGGTCGTAGAAGGTGCCGACGGAGCTCATTCCTGCAAACGTAGCGGACAGGTTACTGGAAATGACGAAATTCGCGATCGACTCGTTCGCGATGTCGGTGAGCCTCAGGCGCGTGCCCAAGACATACACCGAAAGATTGTAGTACAAATCCGGCGGCCCGTCGAAAGCGACAATCGCCGACGGGTCGCGGTCAAGGATGAACTCGACTGCGAGTTGCTCGGCCGCAACAGTTGAACTGGTCCCTACCTCTGCGGACACAATCAATAGCGCCACCAACAAGAGAAGGATCCTGAGCGAGAGGCGAGTGACGAGGACGGCGGGCAGGCCCAGCAAGAAGAGGGGAGCCAGCCACAACGCGCCGAATCCGAACGAGAAACCCAATCCTGCGCAACCGGTAGCAATTGCCAAAAGTCGGAGCTTCGAGATTCGAAGGTCAAACGACTCGCGCGCGGGCTTCCGACGGACCGGGCGAGCTAGGTCCAATCGCCGGGTACCGATCAGGAGCAGCGGAAAATACGCGTACATCACATAACGAATTCGGTCTATGCTGAAAACCGCCTGGCCGCCGACCTCGAACAAAGCGAAGACTGCGGCGACGAAAGCGGCAATCAAAGGGACCAACACAATCGCGAGCCAGAGACCGCTCTCTTCTTCAGCGCGAATAGACGCGAGCGAATCGAGAACCTCCCGTCCGAAATAGATTCCGATGGAGAGTAGCATGATGCAAAAGAGAAGCATCGTGGCCAGGACGAGCGGGACGTATCGGACAGGCTCGGACAGCGCAATCGACGTGTACGATGTTAAGTACGCGTCTGTCTCCCAGTGAGGGAACCCGAATCGAACGAGGTTGCGAGAGCTCCAGGCCAGTACGATTGACCCAAAGATCCCAATGGCCCCGAGATAGCTATAGTCGCGAAATACGGCCCGGCCCATGTAGGAATAGCGCCAAGTGAGTCCCGCGAATCCCGCGGCCACAAAGAAATATCCGGCGGAGGCTCTGGAGAGAAAGACAAGGCCGGCACAGAGCCCTCCGAGGAGCATGTATCGCCGATTGTTGAGGCTCTTGAGAATTGCCCAGATTGTGAGGATGAAAAAAATCATTGTCAGATTCTCGGAATACACCCGACCCACGTCCAGGATGAGTTCGGGGAAGACGGCAAGGACGGCGGTCGTCGCAAGAGCGCACGATTTTCCGTAGAGATCCTTCGAGGACCAGTATGCGACGAGGAGGACGCCCAAGGACACGGCCAAGGACACCGCTTTCATCAAACCCACACTATAACCGAGCAATGCCATGGCTGAACCAAGGACCATGGGCCACAGCGGGGACATGTGATGACTATACGAAAGGGCCAATCCCGGAGCACTCGGATCCCCCCAAGGAACCAGGAATTCGCCCCGTTGGGCGAATGAAGCGCCCATCACGATGTAGTACCCGCCATCAAAGCCGACGGCAGTCAGCCCCGCGGAGACGATTCGGAGCGTGACGCCGATGAGAATCGTCGCGTGAAGAAGGGCCGGAAAAGATAACGCGTACCGTGCAACGGCCGGTAGCCTCATCAGTAATCGAATTCGAGGGCATGAATCGGTCTAATTTGAAGATTACGACCTCAAATGGTTGGGTCCGTGCTTGCCGCAATTTCCATATCAGATAGTGATGTCGAAAGCATGATGTCAAACGGGCTCATGTTTCCGGCCGTGCCCGACTTGAGCTCATTTTCCATTTCGGTGGTGGTCCCAACACGCGACCGTTTCCCACATCTCCTCCGGCGTATACCGCTTTGGGTCCAAGCTGGGTTTGATGAGATCATCATCGTCGATGGTTCCAACGATACTGCGACACGCCGACAGATCGAAGAGCTCTGCCGGAAATTCGAGGCGAAGTACGTCCCCTATCCCAGGACGCTGCGGGACACTCGTGCCCGCCAGAGAAACATGGGGGTAGCTGCCGCAACGTCGGAGTGGATTCTATTTCAGGACGACGATGACACTGTCCCTCTCGGAGTGGACAAGAGGGCGCTGCACGAAGCCTCTCGAGGCGCAGATTGGCTCATTGGCGCCGTTGGCGAACACATCATCTTGCAGCGACGCGCCTCGTTTCTCGCGTTCGGCGGATATCCGGAAGACATGGTAGCAGCGGAAGATATCATCATGTCCAATCGGTGCCGAGGCCATGGGAAAGGCGCCCTAGTCGGTCAATGGCACGAGCGACAGGTTTCGCCCGATCAACCGAAAGAGGATCCGATCAGCCGCGCTCGCAACGCGTTCTGGTATGGTGCGACAGTCATCATTTTCCTACTTCGAACGCCGTTGCGCAGACAGGCGCTAATCGGCGACCTCTGGCGGATCGGAGGCCTCGTTCGAAGCACGCTTCATGGCGACCCCAAGGCCACAGTGTACTTGATGTGCGGGCTGCTTGGCCGCGCGCTCAGTCCGATCCATGGGCTGTACATCTTGGTGACAGAGGGGCGCGCGGCGCTCACACGAGAGAACTATCATGGCTGGCAGGGTCTACGGTCCTAGGTCAGGACCCGCATTTGACGGGAGTTAGCGCGATGAGCAAATTCAGCTGGCGGCATTTCGCACAGAAGGGACCGGACTGGTGGAATCCGCCTGCGCCGGAGGGCTTTCAGCAATCACAGTTGGAGTCGATCCAAGCACTCCTGGAGAAGGATCGACCGGTACGCGTCCTGGAAATCGGTGTCGGACGAGGCCGCGCGACTCCATGGCTGCGCAGCTCGTGGACCTACGTCGGCGTCGAAGTCAATCGCTCATTGCTAATGTTGGCCAAGGCGGGTGGTGTTGAGCCTATTGCACTGGGAACGGGTACCGTCTTGCCATTCCGGAACGAGACATTCGGGGCCATAGTTGCTTACGACGTCTTGATGCATATTTGGGACCGACGCGGGTTCCTCGACGAATGCCGGAGGGTGTTGGTCCCAGACGGGATACTGGTCGCGAACTTCTTACGGAAGTTCTCCCGCGGTTGGAGACGATATGTCCTTGCATGGCTCCTGCACCCGCTGCGAATGCTCGGGTCGAGAGACCGACGCTTTGACGTTGAGGAAGCGTTGCGCATGGCGGTTTCCAACCGAGGGTTCCGGACCGAGTTCCTCATGAACGGCACGAGCTCTCCAATCCTAGTTGCGAGGAAGTTCGCCAGATCGTCCACCGGTCGCGCCTAACGAATCCTTAGACAATTCTTGCGCGGTGATGGTTAGCCGGAAACCTCCGGAAGTCGGCTCGGTACGTGATTCCAATCGAATCTGCCGTGTCGAGGTCCACCACCGGAGAAAATCAGAACCCCGCATCGGCCGCAGTCTTCCAGACTTCGTCGTTCTGCGGGCCGCTTGCAGGATTGTTCGCAGGCGCCGGGCGTCGAGCCGCCAACTACCGTGGACGTGCCGCCTGGAGGCCCCCAGCGCCATGTCGTGATCGCATAAGACGACCAAACTTGACAGGGTCGCGCAGGATTGAAGATAGCGCCTGATTTCACCACAATGGCGTCCCCGCGTTCGCCACCCTAGCCAAATGCTCGAACTCGCTTTCACAGCGCCAATCACTTCCCGGCACGGGAATTCCCAAAGGTCGAGCGGCTCGCCAGTCGCTGAAGAGAACATCCGATATGGCACGATGAGGAAGGGCGGGTGCGCTAGGGACGAGGAGTCGTATCCCAGGCCAACTTCGGCGACCAAATCATGAGTATCCGACTTGCGATACCATGAGGGATATCGGAACCCGATAGGCTGCGCAATCTCCCGGGCAAGCGTGAACACCGCTTCCCTGAGAGCGTCCCGGGTAGCGGTGGAGTCAGAGGTGGTTCGTTTCCAAGCCTCGTGGTCGCCGATTCGTGGAAGATGCAAGGAGACGTCGTGATGTCGTGCGGCCTTGCGAAGAGCTGTTCGATCCGCTTCATCGCGGACCGCGTTCAAGTCGACGAAGAACGATCCAACAAGGCCGTGTCGTTCGAGGCGTTGCGCCGCCGTCGGGACACTCATTTCGGTTTTCATGTCGAGCCGATCCCGTGCAAACCGCCTCCCGATAGACCACGTACACGACGCGCGTGCAGGATCATAGTAACCTGAGCCCGCTTCCGTGTCGACGGTGTAGATCAGGGGAGGCACATCGGCGGGCCAGAAACTCTTCCATACCGCGAAAGGTGCCGCCCAAGCGAACATACGGAGCATGACTGGAACCCAATTCGCGTTTGTTGCCGCCGAAGCGGCATCAGAATCCTGGCGCGTGTCCTGACACAATGAATAAATCGGGTCGAACCCGAAAGCAATGGTCCTCCCGGGCGGGGGAGAAACGGAGACGCAAGCGCGGCCTTCTTCATCAACAACCAAAGGTCTGAAACCATCAATTTGGACAGGCCGATAGCCCCCCCGGAAAGGAATCTCAAGTCCGTGGGCCATCGGCCCTAGGGCCGGATGTGTTTCGACGACTCGAAACACATGCCGCTCCTTGCCGCCAACATGAGCAATCGCGATCGAGGACCACGATTCCGGATGACACATCGGGTCCACCAACGCGACCACAGTCGCGCGACCAGGTTGGTCCGGCTTCGCAGAGAGGACTGTAGGATCCTGCCCGCAATAGTCGCGGAAGAAACATACCCAGGATGGGACCCGCACTTGCTCTTGATCCGCGTCTAAGAGGTACACCCGAGGATCCAATGGGTACCCGAGCAGGGTCGAAAAGATCAACCCGGACGTTCCTGGCGACAGGCGCCTGCGGAGAACCCGCATCCCGCGATCGTCGATGACTTCCCATCCACCGGCCGATTCCGAGGGAGGATTGGCCAGGCGAACGAAAACAGATAGGGGTTCGCGCAGAGAATTCAACCCCCGCATGCGGCCACGATTTGCTGCGCCACCCGGCTCCACTTGCAACGGAGGACCGCAAATTCCCGGCCCCGCGCACCCATCTCAGCTCGCCGCGGCTCATCGCTGAGCAAGTCGACAATCGCCGTCACGACTTCTCGAATGTTGCTAGGGTCAACGAGGACACCCGCGCTCGCTTCTTCGACGATTCCGAAGTCGTAACCGGTCCCTCGCGATGCAACGACCGGGCGAGCGCAAGCCATGTATTCCCGCACTTTCAGTGGGGAACCCGGGAGCAGCGGGGGCTTGAGAGACAGCGCGATATCTAGAGCCCCTATGTACGTCGGCACGTCCCGATACGGGACCGAACCCGTAAACGTCGAACACCCGCCCAGGCCCTCCGATTCGGCGAGCACTTCCAAGTTCGTTCGATCGGGCCCCTCGCCTACGACTAACATGTGCACGCCAGTTCCCTGTCGGCGGATCTCAGCAATCGCTCGGATCATGATGTCGACGCCCTGCCACGGCACCAAATTACCGATGAAACCGAGAACCGGGTCGTTTCCCCGCAACCCGATACGGAACCTGCACGATGACCGGTCCATTGGAACAAATAGGTCCGTGTTCACGCCGTTCGGTACGACCTGAACTCGGGCCGGCGGGAGCCTATATTTCTGGATTAGCGCGAGCTTCAGGGAGTCTGAGACGGCCACGATCGTCCTCGCCCGACAAAGGAGCATGCGATGAATCCGAATATGAAACCATGACGACCTGTAGTCCTTCCCAAGGAGCAAGGACCGCTCCTCGTCGGGAAGCCCATTTACCTCGACCGCAAAGGGGACTCGAAAAAGACGGGAAAGAACGAAAGAGACCTTTGGGGAGACTCGACGCTCGTAGATCAGGTCCGGCTGGAATTCTTGAATGATCGGACGAACCTGGCGGATGACAGACCAAAGGCGTGGTCCGCTGACGACGTGAATGGGAACCGACTCGATTTCATTGGCGTCCTGGCCGCCCGCCACAACGACTTCCACGGGCTGCCCCATCCGGACCAGATTCGAGCATAATTCCCGTAGGTGAGTCGCATCGCCCGCTCGGCGACTCAAATCGACATCGAGGGCCAATATTAGGAACTTCATGGCTTCTTGGGTTTTTGAGCTGGTACGCCGCCCAGGCCCCTGAGCACATCCGAGAACTCGCGACGGCCGAGTCGCTCTGGGCAAGCGAGGCCTCACCGCGCCTGCCAGGTAATAAGATTTCTCGTGGTCCAGGTCTCTGAACACTAGGATGTTCGTGACGGGGCTGATACCGGCTCCGCAGGTTTGATATTCCTGGACCCTCCGTCGCAGCTCGAACAGGTTCACTCGAGAGGAATCGCAGTTGGACCCGTCGGGCGGATTTGCTCCGTGACGAGAGTCGTTGTCATCGGTCTGGGATACATCGGGCTTCCGACAGCGGCGATGTTGGCTCTCACCGGAAGCGAGGTGATCGGAGTTGACATCCAACCAAAGGTCTTGGAAGCTCTGCGATCAGGCAACCCGCCGGTGAGAGAACGGGACCTGACCGCAGTGGTCCGCGAAGCGATGCACTCCGGACGACTGCAGGTTTCTGAGCGACCTGAGAAAGCCGACTATTTCATCATCTGCGTTCCGACGCCGAAGAACGGACAGAAGCCCGAACTCGGTGCCGTGGATACGGCATCACGCTCAATCGCGCCCTTCATACGAAAAGGTTGCACTGCAATTCTCGAGTCGACGGTTCCTCCGGGCACGTCAATGACCCTAGTCCGACCCATACTTGAGAGCTCAGGACTGACGGCAGGAATTGACTTCCACCTGGCCCACTGTCCAGAGCGGGTCATGCCCGGCAATATCTTGCGAGAAATCGTCGAAAACGAACGCATTGTCGGAGGGATTGATCCGGTATCCGCGCAACGCGCGGCGTCTTTGTATTCGACCTTTGTTCGAGGCGCAATCCACTTGACAGATCTCGCGACGGCGGAGTTCGTTAAGCTCGCAGAAAACGCGTATCGAGACGTTAACATCGCCTTTGCGAACGAATTGGCCGACTTGGCAGAAGCCCATGGCGTTGATATTTGGCAGGCAATAAGCCTCGCGAATCGACACCCTCGTGTAAACATACTTCGTCCGGGCCCTGGCGTTGGCGGCCACTGCATCCCCGTCGATCCGCTATTCCTGTTGACCTCCAAGGTGCGCGCACGAATGATTCCCGCGGCACGAGAGACGAACGATACCCGACCTCTTCAGGTGGCGCGGAGGGCTCTCGGGTTGGTCCGCGGAGTGAAACGTCCCAAGATCGCAGCCCTTGGGATTGCCTTCAAAGGAAACGCGGACGACATCCGCGAGAGTCCGGCCGTCGAGGTAGTCAAGAGGCTTCTTCAAGACGGATGCACGGTTGCCGCATACGATCCGTTGGTGCCGAACGATCAGTTCTCTACGATGCCCTTGGAAGAAGTCATCGAGGGGGCGGACCTCATTTTGATTCTGGCGGACCATCGAGAATTGGCATACATCGATCCTGAAGTGGTCGCGCCGAAGGTCCACCGGAAAATTCTGTTCGACTCTCGAAACGCCGTCGACCATCGGAAATGGGCGGACGCCGGGTTCGAGGTACATGTCCTTGGTAATCCTCGGCCCATCGTTCCGGAGGAACCGCTCACCGAGGTCCCCCTTGCTCGACCGCGCTCGCGAAAGTGACCCAAGTAAAGATGGCTCAGTTGTCGACGAATCGGACTTCATAGATTCGCCTGTATGCGGTGCGGGGACGATGCCAGCTATGGATAACGTAAAGGGGATAGTGGACGGGGCCATAGAGGCGTGACGATTTCGGAACCAGAAGGGCAAGCTTCCACCTCAATCGGAGCCCCAGGAGTCCTTCATGCGGGCGCCACGTGACCGTGGTCCCCGGTCGCCGTCTTGCTTCGTCAAGGACTGCATGATGGAGGTCCTCCGTGGGCAGTCCATGCGAGACATGTTCTTCGCGCCAATCCGGCGCGCCTCCGCGCCTCGTCTCTTCGATTAGCGCCTCCCTATCAAAATCCTCGCTCGACCTCCCGTATGGAAATCCTAGTATGACGAGAGACCGAGAAGCCCGGAATATCTCAGCAATCGCGCGGGGACGGTCCCCCTTGGGAAGGTGTTCGAGAAGATCCATCGACACCACGGCTTCCAAGGATCGGTCCCGAAAGGGAAGCATCGTCGCCGAAGCCCGGACCGGCAGGAGCGGAGGCCGATGGCGGACGAACTCGTCGATTGAGAAAGAGACGTCTACGCCGATGACCTCCTTCTCGAGAAAGCGCGCAAGGCCCGCATTCCCGCTGCCCACATCCAGAATCCGGATCGTTCGTTCCCCGAAAATCGACCGCAAGATCCTGACCGGAATCGAGTAGCGCAACCAAGGATCCAGTAGAAGCGTGCGGTTCCAACCAAGATATCGTTTCGCGATTGCGCGGATGAAGCCCCGGGGCCCTCGATTACGTGGGTTTTCCCAGTCCAGCAAGCGCTTCGTCAGACTCACCACGCGTGGAACGTTCCGAGAAATCGAGGCCGATTCCCTCGACGAATGTTCAGGGTCCACGGGATCCCCCCCGTTCGATCGACTACGGGTTTCGGGCAAGCGCCTTAAGCTCTCTTGCCAACTCGACCGCACGCTCGGTCCGGGAGCGTCGGATTCTGCTGACCGGCCAATGACCAGGTGAGGCACCGATTCCAACGTCGATTGTATTCTCGGCAATTATCTTTGACAAATCCAGTCGAGCCCAATTTCGTGTTTTCATCAGGTCCCATTCCCGCCGGAGCAGCCGGAAGAACTTCTCTCGCGTTGGGTATCGGTCGGACCGAAAGTCCGCGCTGCCTTCCGCCCACGGCTCCTTGAAGTGCTGGCCGAGTGCCAGAGGATACCACCGGATGGACCCCAAATTCCAGAGTCGCATCCACATGTCAACATCCTCATTCGTGTTGAGGCTTCTGCGGCCGCCGATTGCAGCCCACTGTTGACGGGGAAAGATTCCACAGAATATCGCTTGGACCGAGAATGGCGAGAAGTTTTCAAAGTATGCATCCGTGAACCGCCGAAGAAGGTTCGAGTAGACGACATCTGTATCCACGACCATGATATGCTCGCCGAGCGACCTAACGAAGGCTAGTTGACGACCTTCCCCCATCGTGCAACGAACCTGCTCGACTTTAAGGTTCGAGAACCGACGCGACCAATCAAGGAGGATCGTCCAACTCCCGTCCGTCGAGTTGTTGTCCACAAGCACATACTCGAAATCAAGTCCGTCGAGTTCGCGAAATACAGAGTCGAGATGTTGCTGCAGCGAGCCAGCGCAGTTGTAGTTCGTTGTACAGATGCTGAGTCTCATCAAAGGACCTGTTCGACAATGCTGCGAACCGACTCGAATCGCCGCTCGAGGCTGAAGAGTGCTACTATCCGTGCCCGCGCGGTCGATCCGTCGGCCGAATCCAGCGCCTCACGGATGGCCTCTGCAAGAGCGCCGGGGTCGCCATATGGAGCGTAGAAGCCGGCCTCGCCCACGACCTCCGGCATCGCACCTGATTTGACGACCACAGGCACGCAACCGCTTGCCATACCCTCGGCGAGGGCTAAGCCAAATCCCTCAATGTAGGAGGGCTGGGCGTATACTTTCGCGCGGGAGAGCAAGTCGACCAGATCCGGCTCCGGAAGCCAGCCGGTGAGGGTCAGGTTCGGGCCGCCAATCGAAGCCAGTTCATCTTTGGCGTCGTCAATGTGGCGTCCCACAAGGTAGAATCTGATTCCGGGGAGAAGATGCGAGGCTTTGGCAAGGGTAACGAGTCCCTTTCTCACCATGTTCTCGCGGTTGACGTTTGACACACAGACCACGATGTCTTCCTTGGACGTCGGGTGAAACTTGTTGACGTCGACACCCAGCGGAACCGATTCGACAGAGCAGCGAGGCGCCAGGTGACGAATAGCGCGCTCGCTCCAAGAAGAGAACGCGAGCACTCGGTTGGCGGTCGCGAGCGCTAGCCGAGCCGTAAGCAATCCCCTGGTCTTTAGGAGCCGACCGTACGCAATCTCCGACAATCCCGTAACGTCCCACCCACCGGAAACCAAGATCGCAGTTCCGCCGGTAAGTCGCACCAAGGTGTTGGCTATGGCTGCGAAGCCGAGCGCAAACCAACAGAAAACTACGTCCGACTTTGGGACCTCCAAGAGGAGGGACGGATAGTTTCGAGTCCCCGAAAAGTAGAAGGGCGTCACGTCGCAAAACGTTTCGAGCAGCTCGAGATCGGTTCGAATGAATGTCGCTTCGATCGGATAGACAAAGAGCAGCGACGGCCGTCCGCTTCCTGCCGAACCGAGCGTGGTCACCGGCGGGATGATGAGACGTTCGCACTTAAAATCCGCGACCTGAATTTTCGACGGTCGATGCGTTTCGGAGGTTCCGTTCAGTTTCCCGACCCTACTTTTATACGCGAACCGATACACGCTCCGGGATCGGAATAGCAACTCCAGATGAGATGCCACAGGATGCAAAGCGGCGCCCCACGTCTGAGAGACGAAGGGTTCTGGTGGGGACCTCGTGGACCATGACATCAACGATCCTGGGCGTAATCGTCGGTGTGGTTTCTCGGCCCCTACTCGTTGCGTTCGTCGGAATCGGCGGGTACGGGGTGTGGGCGTCCGCCATCGCAGTGGCTTCGATGTTTAGCCTCGGAGGCGACTTAGGCGTAGCGAGTGCCCTTCCGAAAATCATCGCCGAAAGGAGAGGCCAAAGGAAAGACGAGGGAACGATCCCGAGCAGCGGTCTGCTGTTCGCGTTGTTTACAGGGGCAATCGCTGGCGCAGCCCTTCTCTTGTCGTCGCCGTTCATTGGCCAGCGAATCGCATTTGCGGATTTTCCTCTTCTCCTGCAGATACAGTCCCTCCAAATGCCCCTCAATTTCGGCATCGGCTCGCTGCTTGCTCTCCTCCAAGGTGGCCGCTCGTTCAGAGCCTACTCCCTCAGCACGATCCTCCTTGCAACTGCAAATCTGTTCTTCATGACCGTGCTACTTTTTCTGGGTGCCGGTCTCGTTGGAGTGATGGTCGCATCTCTTCTCTCGACATCTATCTTGTTCGCCATACTGGTCGTCTCATGTCGAAAATGGCTGCCCCTTCCAAGCTTTAGAGACCTGCGGGCAGACTTGACTCAGCTGGTCCCCGTTGGACTACAGCTGACGGTTTCGATTTTCCTCAGTCGGATCATGTATCAGGTTGATGTTGTGATCCTCTCTTTCTGGACGGTTGATCCCACAGTCGTCGGGTCGTATTCCTTAGCTGTGTTCGTGGCGCGCGTGTTGTGGATACTACCCGGAAGCATTGGTCTGACGACCTACCCCGTGGTCTCTGAATACTTTGTCCGGCAAGACAGCCGACGCCTGTCGGCCTACCTTCGGACGGCCCTCACCGCATCATGCGCTATGACAGGGGTGCTCGCAGCCGGTATCGTCCTGTTAGGCAGACCTGTCTTGAGAATCGCATTCGGCCCAGCTGCATTGCCTGCGTATGAACTCTGCTTGCTGCTTTTGGCCGGAACGGCAGCGCTCGGGATTCTTCGCTCCGTAGCTCCGGCGATCCTCGGCGCCGGCCGCCCTGCCGTAGCCGTCCGGATTTCGGCACTAGGCGCGATCCTCACGTCCATCTTGTGCCTCGTGATTACCCCGATTGCTGGCAGCACGGGCACCGCGGTCGCGGTTTCCATTTCTTTCTTGTGCGTCAGCGTTGCGCTCGTATGGGCGACGGACAGACATGTCCTACCGAGGGAGGGTCGGTCACAGTTCTATCGGAAACTCGGCCCGGTCGCAGCGGGAGCGATAATGTTCTCTCTTGTGGCAATCCCGGTTGCAGCTCCTGAGTCAGGCTCCTGGGCGTTTGTCGTCGCTGGACTGATATGGGGCGTGGGTTCGGCAGTTCTTCTCATTGCATCCGGTGGGAGGTCGATTCTCCGATGGGTCATGAAATCGTCCGATCGCCCCCGTTAGTGTCTCAAGACTGGCAACCGTTCCCGGCTCTGTCTCATCCGTGACAATCGCGAAAGGTGGTTTAATATGGGCCATCGATTGACTGATATGTATGCTCGGGAGAGCCACACGGCCCCTGCACGAACGCGTTCGATCAACGCTATTCCTGCTCCCAGCTTGGTTCAGTCCTTCCAGCTCTTTGAGGTCGGCCTTTCACCGTCTTCGGGGGGCGAGAATCGGTGCTCACGTCGAAATTGGCTACTTCGTCATCATCGATAATCTCTACCCCGAGAAGGTCTCGATCGAGGACGGTGCGACCATCTCGGCTAGATCGACGATCCTCGCCCACGACGAGTCCAAGTTGTACACAGGCCGGGGTGAGGAATTTATTTCCGAGACCGTAATCGAGGCAGGCGCCTTCGTTGGTGTTCACTCTGTCATCATGCCTGGAGTCAGGGTAGGTGTACGTGCAATCGTGGGTGCGGGCTCCGTCGTCACGCGAAGTGTACCTGACGGAACGGTAGTAGTCGGCGTCCCAGCCCGGCTAATCTCGGAATCTGGTCGCGTTGCGCGGGGAGACGACTAGGATGCCGAACCCTCGATTGTGATTGGATGTGTATTCTCGGTTTTGGGCATCCAAGGCGCCTATGGTCGGATGTGCACAGGAGGTGACCATGGAGCCGCGAGGGACGCCGATGCGCTCAAAACTCACGATTTGCTTTACGTTACCGTATTCCCGGAGAAAAATCACAGGAATCGGAAGGTTCGTCGGCGATCTGGCTCGCAAGCTGGAGAATACCCACATCGAATCCATGATTCTTGCACCGTGGACTTCGGGAACGGCTAGCGAAGATGGGTCCCTCAGATTGCTAGGAACGTTCGTCCTCAATTTCCAGCTAGCTGTGCTAACCGCGGTCCGCTTGTTCCGCGTACGGCGCAAGTTCCAGATTGTTCACGCCCAGCACGCGCAGATTCAGTCATTGGCCGCCTGCTTCGCGGCGAGAATCCTGGGGAAGCCATCCGTGATCACACTCCACGGTCAAGTTCCGGACCCTTCGGGGCGGATCCGCAAAGCCCTGAAGGGACTATCCGAACAGTTTTCCGTCAAGACAGCAACCAAAGTGGTCGCGGTCAGCACCTTTGTCGCCCAGCAATTCTCCAAGGATCGTGGTGATATCGAAGTTATCGAAAACGGTGTTGACACAAAAGTTTTCAGGCCGAACGCGACCAAACGCGCACAAGTTCGATCCTCCCTTAACCTTGATACAAAGCTCACCTTCATATTCGCCGCGCGCTGGGCCAAGTCGAAGGGGATCGACTTGGTCCTTGAGGCCGTACGCTCCCCGGAATTGGCCTCGCGACACTTCGTCCTTCTGTTAGCGGGGGAAGCGGATCCAACGGACGTGGATGACTCACTCAGGACTTCCGATTTGCTGGCGGCCCAATCGCACCTGCGCATTCTCGGTCCTGTGTCCGAATCGCTTCCAGACATCCTCAGTGCCGCGGACGTATTCGTCCTCCCTTCGCTTCACGAAGGGATGCCGCTCGGTTTGCTCGAAGGGATGGCGACAGGGCTGCCCGCCTTAGTGAGCGACATCGAGGTCAACCGGATGATCGTCGAACGCAGCGGCTGTGGCTGGACGTTCCGTTCAGGGGATGCGGTGGATCTCAGTAACGTGATGGATGAAATCGTTACGAAGGGCGTGCCGGCTTCTTTCCCCGCCAAGGCACGAGCGGCTGTCGAGCGATACCACAATCTGGACGACGAGGTCCGCCACTACTTATCTGTCTACGAGCGACTGGTCAGAGATTCTGCCGCGGTTCAGGCGGCTAGCCCGGGAAATCCAGGACACCCAGCACGAAAACCTAGATGGAGCCGTAAATCGACCGGAGGATAGGCCAGCGGGCATCCCATGTATGATGACGAATTACCGTCTCCTGTGCCTTCAAACCGAGCATCCGACGGGCACCGGAATCGGCTGCCAAACGTCGGAGTGTTTCCGCCACGGAGTTTGGATCGGGATCTACAACCATCCCGGAAGAATCATCGACAAGCTCTGAGACCCCGGCACTGCTCAATACAACGACGCATGAACCCATCGACATCGCTTCGAGGACCGCAATCCCAAAGCTCTCCCGATATGACATGTGACAGTAAACGTCTGCTACGGCGAACGCGGCGGAGGGGTCCGGAACAAAGCCTGTTACCGTCACGGAGTCTTCCGACCCGCGCGCTGCTTCTAAGACACGATGTTTGAGCTTCCCATCTCCGACGACGAGCAGTTTCGCCGTTGGATACGTCCCACGGAGCTGTCTTGTCACTCCAACGAGGTCAACGACGCCCTGCACTTTCAATGGGTAGTCGAGCGGCCCGACGAACACGATCAGGGGGAACGACCGAGACAGCCCATAGCGGGCAATCCATTCCTCCTTCGCACCGTCTTCCAAGGTTCGCTGGTAGACACCAGGATAAAGGATCCGCAGGTCGCCACCAAGTCGAAGGACGTTGCGTAGTTGAGCTAGTTGTGAGGCGCTGACGAACGTCAAGACATCGGCCTTTCCGAGGAGCCACGCGAACAAAGGCGCCCAGCGAGAAAGGTCACTCGTATGAAACGAGAACACGAGCCGCGCGTCAGGGTTCATGCGGCGATAACGGATCGCCGCCATTAGGGTGTACCAATGGGCGTGGGCGTGAACGATGTCCACAGAAAGGCGCCGCAACCGCTTCAGAGCATGCCGTACATAATCAACTCCGCTTCCCAGATCGGAGTGTTCTGCAATATCCCCATTCCCCTCGCCGGCAAGCGTGTAGACCTCGTTCCCATGGCTTCGGAGGAGAGCCTGCAACCCAGACACGACGCTCGAGATTCCCCCCGGAACCGGATCTGAATACGGGGTGAGCATTGCGACCCGGGTCACGTGGCACCCCCGACGAACCAGAGCGTCTGTCCCCGGATCTCAAAAATCTTGTAATTCTCCGCGTGTACCGCGCTAATGAACCGGGATCCGTAGACCTTTCCGTATGCTGTATAGCCGCCCCACGTGTCCCAACTCTCGGCCAAATATCTTGGAGAATATGTCGTCCACAACGATGTCGGGACGGAGCTCGGTGTGTGATCAAGAATCTGGACCCAATCGGCCTCTGCCTGGACGCCATCCAAGCTGAACGGTGTATCGGAATCGACGGTAAGATCAGCCAGTGGCACGGGATAGATCCGAAGGTTACTCCGATCGACAAAACCGAAAATCAACAGCTCCGGACTCTGAAATGCAGTGGTCGCTCCGCCAACCGGAAGGTAGGCGTGACCCGAAACCAAGAAGATTTTGCTCCCCAAGACGCCGTCGTTTGAGATCACGGTGTCGTGCACGTTGTACAAGACGTAGAGACCGTGCGTGTAACTTAGATCGTCGACATAGGGCGCCGACTGCAGATCGTAGCCGACTACGTAAACCGCGGACGCCGACATCATTACGACCGCCCCCGCGAGGGCTGCCACCTTCAAGACCCGGAATCTCATTTTCTCCAAGATCCACAAGAGGCCGACGCCGATGAACACGGCAGAGAACGGAATGATGTAGAAGCCGGTATATTGACGTAGTGTGAGCGTTGGAGCGATGACGACCAATATCATGAGGAGGAACGGCTCTTTGAATTCCTTGGCCCGTCGACGATATGTCACGACGATTCCAAGCGGCACGAGTGGCGAGAGGAATCCGATACTGCGAGTAAGGCTGACGCCGAAATTTGTAAGCTCCTTCAAAACCCCTGACCCGACGCCGAGCTGACCAGAACTGTATTGGCTCAGGACACCTCCGGCGACAAGTATGGCGACCAGCACGACAGCGAAAGCACCGAAGACCGCCGCGTTCGAGATGCGTCGAAAGGACGGACTCAGAACTCGTGAAGCAAACCTGATCCGGAGGGTGCGAGCGGCAGCGAGGAGGACCATCGTCAGGATGAATGCGATCAAAAGAATCCCCATGAGGACGGTTAGCCGATGCGCAGACATCATCAACAACAAGACAAAGGGTATGAGTATCATGTAGCGAGAATCATGCGTCCGTTGCCACCGAAGAACCAACCAGATGAAGAGCGGAATGAGCGCGGTGAAGAGCGTTCTGGCAGGAACCGACCACATCAAGCTTGTAACGAACCTCGGGGCGAGACTGAAGGCCGCACTGACGACGAACGCGAGGACTTCATCCCTCCTGATTTCCATGGAAAGCACAAAGGCACCGAGAAGGCCGACTATGACGACGGCTAGATCGAATAGCAGAATGGCGCCCTCGAGCGACATGCCTGAGACCTCGGACCATCCGGCGAGCGCGAAGAGTCCTCCGCTCGGGTGGCTGAGAGGATAGAGCCCAAAGTAACTCAGCGGATGGATAATCCACTCTGCATATCCCTCTTGAACCAGGGAAATCGTCATCCCGTGAAACACGAATCCGTCGTAGTCAAGTTCGTGGGGTGTCTGAGGATAGCGGAGGAGCAGATTGAGAGAAACAAGGAACAGCAACAAGGCGACCGTTGAACTCTTCCCAAGTCTCATCGATTCACCCCGAAGCACGGTCTGTGAGCTCGCTTCCGACAGTCATTTGTGTCGATATCCCCCGCTCGGCGCAAGCTCGGAGGAGTAAGCGGAGGTTTTTCAAGACGTACGCGCCGCCAAACAATTGCGAGCGACCGAGCAACTCCTCAGGATGAAAGGAACAGACGAAGGGAACTGTTGCGGGCGGCCTTCCAAATCCGTTCCGGACCAGAAATGGATGCTTCGCAGGGTTTGCAAAATCGCGATCTGCCCTCCCATGCAATCGATGATACGCGCGCCTCGTCCGCCCGAGCGGGAAGGTCCAGTTCGGGACTTCCAGCAGGCGCAAAGCATTGCCGGTGCCCGGCCGTTGATATGATTGCGAACTGGGATGGTACGGTTCTTGAGGGGCGTCCATCCAATCGTATACCCATAGAGGCAGACCTGTCCCGGGAACCGTCCCGGAAAAGGAGGCTCCCGGAACCGCCGCCAAGTCGACCTCGACTCCCAACTCATCGAACATTCGCATCGTCGTTGCGTCATGGTACATCCAGCCCGGCTTAGCGCTCCGAATGCGGAAGTGTCGGGACAAGGCTCGATGGCCCTCCCGGAAACAGGCGCGGACCCAATCGACGTCGCGCTGCTCCTGGTACCAAACCCGATGACGGTCCGAGAAGCGCCACGTGTGAGGATGCCAGCCGATCTCGTCTCCTTTTGCGAGTCTTTGCCGCCAGAACTCGGCGAATGAATCCGCAAGGAAGGCGCCATCTCCTAGGAGCGAGGCCACTTGATCGTCGGATCGCAGCAACCACGTGAAACGAAGTTGTCGTCCCAGACTGTCTCTGATGCCCCTGACGAGCTCGAGCATTCTGGGGACGCCCTCGGTTAAACCTCTCCATTCGAACTCGCCTTTGAATGGCTGTCCTGAGCCGCTCGGAATCCGCCAATCCGGATCGACGTCGACAACAATCAGAACCGGCAATGCATTCCGCGTGGGCCGCCGATAGGTCGCTTCCGATCGATACCGTCTCCTCGGGAGATTTGGACCCTGCATCCCTTCAGCCTACCCCCCGATAGATTGCGAGGACCTGTTGGGCCACTCGGTCCCAACCGAAGCGAAGGACCGACGCACGACATGCCGTGCGCACTGAGCCCGAACAACCGAGGGCGAGGGCCAGCTTGGACGCGAACGCCGCTTCATTGGTATCGGAAAGGAACCCGGTGATGCCATCTTGAATGACGTCGGGAACCGCACCGACCGGGGTCGCGACGACCGGGGTGCCGCACGCCAGGGATTCCAGACAAATGGCAGGCATTGACTCCCGGAGAGACGGGAGCGCAACGACGTCGGTTGCGTTGAGCACAAACGGAATCACTTCATACGGGACCGGTCCCAAGAAATGGATGGCGGGATTACCTGCAGCCTCGGTCTGGAGGGCGGAAAGACGACTGCCGCCCCCAGCAATCAAGAGCTGCGCGCCCGAGATGTGCCGAAGGGCGCGAATCAGGAGTTCGACGTTCTTCTCAGTCTCCAGTCGACCGACGTAGGCAACCGTGGGGAGATTCTTCAGCCCGAGAACTTCCCGGGCCTCCTCCCTCGGCCGGATTTGGAACTTCTGAAGGTCCACTCCGCCCGTGCCGCGGACGATGCGTGAAGCAGCGTTTGGGTGCACGGTGCGCAACTCCCGCTCGGTGACCGAGTCGAGCACAATGGTCCGATCCACGGTCCTGAAAGCAATGCTTTCCAAGAACTTGTAGGCCGTGGAAACGGCCGATCCGTGGCGTTCCTTGATCCCCGGTTGCGGCAGGCCGTGGACGGTCACGAATTTTCCCTCCAAGTCCCCTCGGACCATGAATGGCACAAGATCATCAGGGCGCTGCACGTGAAGAACATGATCCGCAATCGGCAGGTCATTCGCTCGGCGAAACAGAGCGTACAGAAACCGGAAGCTGGATGAGTCCGATTTCAATCCCAGACTCCGGTACCTCACTCCTCCTTCGAGCGGCGCCCCATTCTCGTTGCCTGACCCGATGATGAGTACATCGTGTCCCAGGCTTGACATGGCCGCGCTCAGCCCCAATACATAACTCCGAATCCCGCCGGCCTTTGCGGCCGAAGGGGTGACACCGGCGACCATAGCAATCTTCAATGCGTCACCCGGTCCCGGACAGCCGGTCGTATAAGTCGTGAAGCCGACCGGTCATGATCCCCCAGTTACAACTGTCGAGAACCCTCTCCGCACGAGCTACGAGGTCGCTCCTGAGCTGGGCGTCGTCGAGCAGGCGTTGCATTTGTTTCGCCAAATCTTCAGCATCTCCCGGGTGGTAGAACAAGGCGGCACCGTTGAAGAGCCGCCTAAGGGTCCTGAGATCCGCGATAACGAGCGGCTTTCGTGCGGCGGCGTACTCGAAGACCTTGTTCGGTATCGTGAGCTGCGTCAGCGGATTCTCCTCGTAAGTGATGAGGCCGAGCTCGCTGAGCGAGAGATACTCGAACACCAGTTCTTGCGGCAACCGCGGGCCCAGGAGAAAATTCTGATGAAGTCCCAACCCATCCGCGATCTCCTGAAGACGACGTCGGTAGCCTTCGTCTCCGTAGCCAAAGATCGCGAGTCGGATCGGATACTGCTCCCGCAGACGGGCTACTGCCTCGACGAGAAGTCCGAGATCCCGTTCCGCGTTGATTCCGCCGACGTAGACGACAGGCCTCTGTCCCGTCATGCCCAATTCCCTCCGCAGTCGGTCGGGTTCGGAAAGCACGAGCTTCGCTGGATCGGGGGAGTTCATTATGACGACTATCTTGGACCGGTCGACACTTCGCTCGGCCACCAGGTCCCGCATGACTTCGTTTTGTGTGACAACCGCGCTCGCAAAGGCACAGCTAATCAACTCGAGCGCCCTCGCCACCCGCACGGGAAAACTGCGCAGATCGAGCCGGAAACGGGCGGCAAAGATTTCAGGCATCGCTTCGTGCAAGTCCAAGACAACCCGCGCCCCGAGGAGTCTCAACGGCGCCGCACAAAAAACTTGGAAATCAGGCAGAGAATGAATGTGGGCGACGCCGTAGTGTCGTGTCAGATGAAGACGAAACAGGAGAGCCGCCGACGCGAGCAGGAAAACGATGTATTGATAGGCGTACCGAGCGAAGCCGCCTCGGACGATGGACAAGGGAATGCGATGGACTCGGAAACCGAGGACGCTCTCTTCCAGAGGTTCCCCGTTTTCGCGGAGCGCGATCACGTCGATCTCGTGGCCCTGCCGCTGGAGTGCTTCCGCCTCCCTGCGGACACGCGGATCGAAAGGGAAGTAGCCGTAGACAATATGGCACGCCCTCATGATCCCGCAGCGACCGCCAGAATGACCATGGAACATATCACCGCCTCCATCGCCCACACGACCGCCACCACCTCCCATTCGCGAAGCCGTCTCCAACGCATCACCAGATGCACCAGGGATTCCACTCGCCCCCTCCAGCCCAGCCTACCATCCGGTCCGAGCTCGCCGTAGTTTTCCCCCTGGAAATGGCCACGCGATTTCAGGAAGAATTCCAGAATCATAGGCGCGAAGAGGATGGCACCGTAGGTTTTCAGCGGGGGCGAAGAGATAATCGCGGCGCAGGCGATCGTTGAGCCGGTGAACAGAGTCATCGAATCGCCCGGGAAGACACGTGCCGGATATCGGTTGAACGATAGGAACGCGAGCAGGGCCCCGAGCAAGGGAAACAGCAGGAAGAGACCCTCCTGCGCACCCGTGAGCAAGGACAGGATGATGAGCGAACCCGTCATGATGACTCCGAGACCAGCGCCCAACCCGTTGAAACCCTCAAGCATGTTCGCGGCATTTCCTGCGCTCGTCACCCCGAGAGGCACCGCCAAAGCCATCAGGAGACCCACGTCCACTCCGAACAAGGTTCGGTTGCCGGAGGCGTACACGACAGCCCCGAGAGGGAGCGCGAGGACGAATGGAAGGATGGCCTTGGACCGCTTCCGAAGTCGAAACATGTCGTCGAGCAAACCGACGATCCCCGCGCCCAGCGAGGCGCTGAGCGCCGCGAAATAGGTCGACCCGGGGATTTCTTGGAATGCCACGAGGGCTAGCATCGCCACGCCGACATAGAAGCCGAGGATTACCCCTACTCCGCCCATCTCAGGCACAACGGGACGGTTCGGTTTGTTGAGATCCCGACCCACGAGGGTAGTACCTTGGAGCGACCGAATAAGCCACGGGAGAAAGACGCATGCCGCCACGAACGAAATCATCGCTGACGCTAGGAGGCTCAGCGGTTCCATGGTAGGCACTCGCCCGCAAGGCTCCGAGCCCTGCTGGAGATATTTCTTCCTTGCTTCGACATTCTGCCCGGTGAGAATACGGGGAGCTGGGGGCTATCACCACCGATAAGTGCCCGGAAAGATTCATAACCACGGCCGGGAAGGCGTCTCATCGATGATCGCCGACAAAATCAGGACTGCGGATCTCCCCGCCTTTCGGCTGGAAACAAGGGACGCGGTGGTCGTCGTCTCGCTCATCGGGGTCGTCGCATACGTGCTCGGATTCCTGGTCGGTTTGACGTTCTGAGCCGCGCCACGGAAATGGCCTCCGTGTGAGGGCAAAGATTTTTGACCTTCGAACCGGGATGCCCGCCGTATGGGCCCCCGAGTTCACCCGACAGCGGAGGTCTCCCCCTCCGCGAGGATCGGAGACGACACCGCGATTTGGCACTGGGCTCAGGTCCGCGAAGGCGCTCGCATCGGCCGAAACTGTCGAATCGGTAAGGACGTATATGTCGACGTCGAAGTAACAATAGGAGACGACTGCAAAATCCAGAACTTTGCGAGCTTGTATCGTGGCCTAGCAGTGGCGGACCGCGTGTTCATCGGGCCCCACGTCTGCTTCACAAATGATCGCTACCCTCGCGCGGCGGGAGCTGATTGGCAGGTGGTCCCGACCGTTGTGCAAGACGGCGCCTCGATTGGTGCGAACGCGACCATTCTCTGCGGCATCACGATCGGCCGAAATGCGATGGTCGCCGCCGGCGCCGTCGTCACGAAGGACGTCCCGCCGCACGCTCTCGTCGCCGGCGTCCCGGCGAAACGCATCGGCTGGGTCTGCGAATGCGGGCGCCCACTCGACGCGCGCATGCGCTGCGCCCACGACGGCCGCACTTATCCGGACCTGATGCCGAAACGCAAGGCTCGTTCCCGCGGCCGGAAGTGAGCGGCGAACCTTCATACGACGGATGCGGTTCCGCGCTCCGATGATCCCGATCGCCCGGCCTATCCTCGGGGAGGACGAGCTCGCCGCAGTCAAGGAGGTCCTGGCGTCCGGCATGCTCGCGCAGGGCGCGAAGGTGAAAGCGTTCGAGGAGGCGTTCGCCCGGGACGTCGGGCGGAAGCACGGGATTGCCGTCGCGAACGGCACGGCCGCCCTGCACGTCGCACTCCTCGCGCACGGCCTCAAGGCCGGTCAGGAAGTCGTCATCCCGCCGCTGACGTTTTTCGCGACCGCCTCGACGGTCCTACTGTGCGGCGCGAAGCCGGTCTTTGCCGACGTCGACCGGACGTCCCATAACATGGACCCGTCGAAGGCCGCGGCCGCGTTCACCCGCCGGACCGCGGCGGTGATGCCCGTCCACCTGTATGGCCAGACCGCGGAGATGGAGCCGATCCTCGAGGCGGCGAAGGACCGCGGCATCGCGGTCATCGAGGACGCGGCCCAGGCCCACGGCGCCGAGTACCACGGCAAGAAGGCCGGCAACCTCGGCGACACCGCCTGCTTCTCCTTCTACGCGACAAAGAACATGACGACCGGCGAGGGAGGCATGATTGTCACGGACGACGACGCCATCGCCGCGAGAGCCCGCCTCCTGCGGGATCACGGGCAAGCGTCGAAGTACGAACACGTGCTCGTCGGCTTCAACTACCGAATGACGGAGATCGCGGCCGCGATCGGCCTCGTGCAGCTGAAGCGGCTGGACGGGTGGGTCAAGGCACGCCGGGCGAACGCGCGTGCACTGACGAAAGGCCTCGACGGCATCGACGGCCTCGTGCCGCCGTCCGAAGGCAATGCGTTACGCGACCTGAGGATCCGAGCACGGTGCCCCGTCACGGAGGATCTCACGCCGCGGCTGTTCGAGCTGCCCGTCCATCCGGGCGTCGGGCCGGCGGACCTCGAGCGGATTCTCGCGGCGGTCGAGGGCCTCGCGCCACCGTCGTGAGCCGCCGACGCGAGCCTTGAGCGTAGTTGCGCAGGTTCAAATAACCGCGGGCCCGTCGAGCGGTCCGTGGCGACACGCTCGTTGCGTCAGGACCCCGCGTTTTGGATCGTCCTCGCGGCCGCGCTCCTGATCCTCACCCCGGCCGCCTTGCGGTTCGGCGTCTGGGGCGCGATCGTCGGGCCCCGCCCCGCTCTCGACGCGGGTTGGACGTTGCGAGGCGTCTTCGTCCTCGGCCTCGCGGCCCTCGCCCTCGTGTTCGTCGCGAAGGCCGTCTCGATGACGCCGGCGCCCGTCTCGACGGCCGGCATGCCACCGCACGGCGAGCCGCGGTCGATCCTCGACGCCCGATACGCGAAGGGTGAAATCACGCGCGACGAATACCTGCGGATGCGTGCGGACCTCGACGGCCCGCCGCACTAGGGTGGGCACATCGAGGCGAGAGAATTCGCGCGGATCCTGCATGAGGCCGTCGAGCAGGAGCGCGCATTACAATGGGACGAGGCCGCGTCCGCGTACGACAGTCTCGTCGCCCGTCTGCGGGCCGAGGGCGGCCGCGAAGCCGGCGCGATGCGGGCGATTGCGCTCCTCCGACGGGGCAACGCCCTCATGGAACTCCGCCGATGGGACGACGCCCGCGCAGCCCTCGACGAGGCGCTGCACGAGGCGAAAGGCAGCCGCGATCCCGACGTCGTGGCGCAGGCCCTCCTCGCCGCCGGGGTGTTCGCGGCGAACCGCGACGATCCCGCACGGGCGGAGGCGTTCCTCCTCGAGGCGCTCGATCGGTTCCATCGCGCGGACGATAAGGCGTCCGTCCAGGGTCGCGGGTGGGCGTTCCTGAACCTCGCGACCGTGTACGGGAGGACGGGCCGGCTCGACCTCGCGTTCGTCACGTTCACGAAGGCGCAGGACGTCCTCGGCGCGGCCGGCGACTGGGCCGGCGTCGCGGCCGCGTGGGAGGCACAAGCCCAGCTCCGGCGGGCGATCCACGACGAGGACCGGTGGCGGGAGGACCTCGCCGAGGCCGTCGTCTTCTACGACCGCGAGGGCATGAAAGCGAAGGCGGACCGCCTCCGCGCGATGCTCGGCAACAAGGTCGTCTGAGGCCTCCGCGCGGGAACGCCGTAAGAGCGTTCATGTGGGACGGATGCGCTCCCTACCGCGATCCGCATGTCGCTCGCGATCGACATCGAACAGCTCTGGAAATCGTACGACGGGCAGGCCGCCCTCCAAGGCCTCTCACTTCAGGCGTATGAGGGAGAGATCGTCGGCCTGATCGGCCCGAACGGCGCCGGCAAGACGACTACGCTGAAGATCCTCGTCGGGTTGTTGCGACCCGACTACGGCGTCGTGCGCGTCAACGGCCACGACGTCCTCGCCGACCCCGTCGCCTACAAGGCGGACATCGGCTACATGCCCGAGGCGCCCACGCTGCCCGAATACCTGACGCCGGCGGAGTTCCTCGGATACGTCGGCCGGATTCGCGATTTGCCGAAAGAGCGGATCGCCGCCCGGACGTCGGAACTGCTCGCGTTCCTGGACCTCGCCCCGAAAGCGGACGAGACAATTGCCTCGTTGTCGAAGGGCATGAAGGCGAAGATCGCCTTCGCCGCGGCGATCCTCCACGAGCCGCGCACCCTCATCCTCGACGAGCCGCTGATCGGCATCGACCCGGCAGGCCAGCGCCGCCTGAAGGATCGCCTCACCTCAATGGCCCGGGCCGGCGGCACGGTCCTGGTGTCGACGCACCAGCTCGACACCGCCGAGCGGCTGTGCAAGCGGGTGGCGATCGTCCATCACGGCCGGAACGTCGCGACGGGCGACCTCGCGGCGCTCCGCGCGCAAGCCCACATCGACGAGGCGGAGAGCCTCGAGGAGATCTTCCTCCGCCTGACGGAAGAAGCCCAGATGCCGCCGGTCGAGGCGCCGCGGCGCCGCTCCTGGTTCCGGAGGTCGTGAAGCGTGGGACGGACGCTCGCCCTATTCACGTACAAGTTGCGGTTCTTCTTCGGACCCTCCCTCCGAGGCCGGTTCGGCCCGTTCGCATACGCCGCCCTGATCCTGATTTTCATCCCCTCCAGCGTCGCGATCGGGATCACGATGGGCGCCACGTTGCGCTCGATGGACACGGCGCAGTCCGTCGGCCTCCTTTCCACGCCGCTCGCGGGTCTGCTGTCGCTCGGGCTCCTGTACTCCCTCGGACGCGGCGTCACGGCCCATGCCTCCGAGTTCGATTTCTTCATGACGGCGAGGGTTCGGCCGCGCGAGTACCTCGCCGCCGATCTCTTGTTCCAGTTCGTCTCCCTCATCGCCGCGGGCGGCCTCGCCGCCGGCGTCGCGGCCCTCGCGATGGTCCTGTCCGTGGGCCGTCCGGTCATCGCGGCCGTCCCGCTGTTCGCCGTCCTCGTGACGTACACGTTCTTCGTCCTGATGACGTCGCAGGTGCTCGTCGTCCTGCGCGTGCGGTATCCGAGGGCCCCGATCCGCGCCGCGACGGTCGTCCTCCTGATCCTCTCGCTCCTCCCCGCGATCGGGTTCGCGCGACCCGGCTTCCCGCTCGCCTTCGAAGGCCTCCCGATCCCGCCGACCGCGTTCGCTTCGCTCGGCGTCTCGATCCTGCGGGCGGAGGCCGTGAGCGTGCCCGCCCTGGCGACGGCGATCGCGTACGCTGCCGGCATCGGCCTGGCTTGGGCCGTCCTCTCCGACACGTACATCTTCCACGGCATCCGCCCGACGTTGTCCGCGGGGTTCGGACAGGTCGACCTCGGCTCCCGGATGGAGATGCAGCGCCGGATGACGGCGGGGCTGGGTCGCGTCACCACGCGGGTGCGCCTCCGGACGGATCGCGGCGGCGACACCGGGCTCATGGCGCGCCTCCATCTCATCCGCATCTGGCGGGACGGGAGCGTCCTGTTCGTCGTCCTGTTCGCCCTCATCGCGATCCTGCCCGCCGGCCTGAGCGGCGCGGGCCCGTCCGGCACGGCCGCGATCACCGTCACGCAGACGCTCACGTTCCTGCTCGGGATCCTCGCGATGAACTGGGCATTCTATGAGCGGGACAACCTGTGGATCGTGCTGACGTCGGCGAAAGGGTCCGGTGCGTACTTCCGCGGCCTCATGATCGGCCTCGCGGCGATCGGCATGGGCACCACGGCGGCGTTCCTCGCGATCCTCGCCGTCACGCGCGCGGTCGCATTGCCGATCGAGATGCTCGCCTTGCCCGTCGTCTCGCCGGTCGCCGCGGCGTTCGTCGCGACGGCGCTCCTGACGCGCGTCAAGCTGAAGCCGTCCGCGTTCTCGTTCGCGGCCCTGGGGATCTTCTTCCTCGTGTCGATCGGAGGGTTCCTCGGGGGCCTCACGGCGCAGGCGGCCGTCACCGCTGTGGGGGCCGCCCTCGGAGTCGCGGCCTTCGCTCAGGCTGCCGTCCTCGGCGCATTCCTCGCCGGGTTCATCGGCTTCGGCCTGTGGGCCGTCACCCGCCTCGCCGCGTCGTTCCGCCTCTGAGCCCGGAATCCGTCAAAACCTTCATCTACGGCCGCTCCCTCCGACGGCCGACCGGAGAGGGACCGTGGTCGCTGAGGTCGTGACGCAGCCCGCCGCTAGCGAAGGGACCGTCTCCCCGACCCGAGCCGAGGATCGGATCCTGATCGCCCGGAAACTCGTGAAGACGTACGACAGCGGCGAGGTCGAGGTCCATGCGTTGCGGGGGCTGAACCTCGACATCCGGCGGGGCGAGATGGTGGCGGTCATGGGGCCCTCCGGGTGCGGCAAGACGACGCTCCTGAATTGCCTGTCCGGGATCGACGACTTCACGTCCGGCGAGGTCTGGATCGCCGGGAAGCCGCTCTCGCGGATGGGGGACAACGAGAAGACGGACTTCCGAGCGATGCGGATGGGGTTCATCTTCCAGAACTACAACCTCCTCCCCGTCCTGCGGGCCGTCGAGAACGTCGAGCTGCCGCTCCTCGTGCGCGGCGACGACCCGAAAGGCGCGCGTCGGAAGGCGCTGGCCGCGCTCGCGGCGGTCGGCCTGGAGAAGGAGGCGCCGAAGAAGCCCGCGGAGCTCAGCGGCGGGCAGCAGCAGCGCGTCGCGATCGCCCGCGCGCTCGTGAACGAGCCGGACATCGTCTTCGCCGACGAGCCGACGGGCAACCTCGACTCGGAGACGACGGCGGAGGTCATCGAGCTCATGCGACGGCTGCACCGGGAGAAAGGCCTCACGTTCGTCATCGTGACCCATGACAGCGCCGTCGGCAACCTCACGCAGCGGGTGATCCTGATGCGGAACGGGCTGATCCTGAAATCGTTCCAACCGACGCCCTCGTGAGGTGAAGCGGTGGACACGGCGACGACGCTCCTCCTGGTCGTCGGGCTCGTGGCACTGGCCGTCCTCGGATGGGCCGGCCGCAAGCGCTTCCCGCTCCGCATCGGCGCGGGCAACTTCTTCCGGCGCAAGACGCAGGTCGCCATCGTCGTGGCGGGGCTGCTCATCGGGACCGCAATCATCAGCTCGTCGTTCATCATCCAGAGCACGTTCGACTACACGGTCCGAGCAGCCGTCTTCCGCGCCCTCGACGCGGTCGATGAGGTCGTATTCGTCGCATCGCCGGGCGGGACGCGGACGGCCTTCTCCGCGCAGGTGTGGGACGATCTCCGGTTGAATCGGTCGGGCATGCCCGACGTCGGGGCCCTCGCCCCGCGGTACCAGCTGAACGGCGCGGTCATCGATGCATCGACGCGCCTCTTCGAACCCACCACGACGGTGATCGGATTCGACTGGGCGCACGACCTCGGTGCCTTCGTGCGGGACGGATTGACCTGGAACGGGTCCGGACTCCAGACCTCGGAGGCGATCATAAACCACCGGCTAGCGACCGCCGTCGAGGCGAGGGTCGGAGATGACCTCAACGTGAGCGTCGGCGGGCCCCAAGGCCTCGTGCAATTCAACGTCACCGTGCAATCCATCGTCCAGGATGCGGGGCGCGGCGCGTGGAACGACGGCGAGAACCTATTCCTGCCTTTGGACGCGCTCCAAGCAACGCTCGGCCAGGCCGGCAAAATCAACACGATCACCGTGGCCAACGTCGGCGGCGTCACGCAAGGATATCTCCGGTCGGACGACGTCGTACGAGAGATGACGCCGTACCTTCCGACGACGCCGACCTTCACGATCGCGAAGGCGAAGGCGGACTCGATCGAGGGCGCGAGCCGGAACATCGACCAGCTCAGCCAGGTGTTCGTCCTTCTCGGATTCTTCACAGTCATCGCGGGCGTCCTCCTGATCATCAACATCTTCGTCATGCTCGCGGAGGAGCGGAAAGGGGAGATGGGCGTGGCTCGGGCGCTCGGCATGCGCCGCAAGAACCTCGTCCAGAGCTTCGTGTCCGAGGGCCTTCTATACGCCCTCCTTTCGTCCCTCGTAGGGACGTTCGCGGGACTGCTCGTCGCCGGCGTGATCCTGTGGGGCTTCTCCCAGGTGTTCGGCGCCTCGGCGTTCGGCGGGACAGGGTTCATCCTCACCTGGACGGACTCCGACCTCATCGACGGGTTCGCGATCGGCTTCCTGATCACGATGGCGACGATCGGGGCCGCCTCGTGGCGCGTGTCAAAGCTGAACATCGTGCGCGCGATCCGCGACATCCCGGAACCGGTCCAGCGACGTTCGACGGGCCGGCAGGTGGCGGTCGGTGCGGCCGTCGCGGTCCTCGGCGCCGTCGGGCTCGGCGTGGCCCTCGTGCGACAGAGCCTCCTGCTCCAAGATGTCGGGCCGGTCGGACTCGCGTTCGGCCTCGCGGTCCTCACGATGCGGGTCCTCCCGCCGAGGGCCGTGTTCACCGCGGCCGGGGCCTTCATCGTCGGATGGGTGCTGAGCCCCCGGAAGTTCTTCAGCATCGCGAACGCGGACATCACGCTGTTCATTGTCGCGGGCCTCCTGCTCGTGTTCGGCGGCCTCCTCATCGTCATGTTCAACAGCGACTCCGTCCTCGCCCTCGCGACGCGAATCGTGCGCCGCCGCACGTGGCGGCCCGTCGTCCGCACGGCGATCGCGTACCCGATGAACAAGAAGTTCCGCACGGGGGCGACGCTCGCGAGCATCGCCCTCGTGATGTTCACAATCGCGACGATGTCGGGGATCCAGGCCGAGGTCAGCTCCTCGATCGCCACGACGAGCGTCCGGGAGAGCGGCGGATTCGACCTGCTGGGTTCCTCCGGCATCCCGGTCTCGAACTGGAGCGCGGCATTCGACGGGTACAACGCGACGACGGGATCGACGAACATTACGCTCGCCCTCCCGCTGACCCAGGCGCGCGCCCAGGTCGTCCGGGATCCGAGCTTCACGGGCCCCGTCTTCAACACGACGTTCGTCGGCGTCCCCAGCGAATGGACGCCCCTGTGTCCCCTCGGACAGGCCGCGACGGACGCCCGGCCTTGCTTCGCCTTGCAGGCCCTCGCTCCGGCCTACCCGAACGCGGATGCGGCTTGGGCGGCGGTCCGCAACGATTCCACGCTCGCGATCATCGATGGCTCCGTGATCCCCAACAACTTCGGCCCCAATTTCGGGGTCCTGTCCGCGTCCGTTGGCGACACGTTCTACTACGGCAACCGGTCGGCGCCCCGCAGCGTCCGGATCATCGGGATCCTTTACGAGCAGTTCGTCCAAGGGTTCTGGGTATCCGGAGACTTCCTCAAGCAGACGTTCGCGATCGCCGGTGCGAGCACGTTCTACTTCAAGGTCCGGCCCGGCGTCGACGTGACGAAGGCGGGACACGACCTCGAGCGGCACTTCATCTCGTACCAACTCATCACGCTGAACATCCAGGAGTTCATTAATCAGATCCAGGAGGCGACCACGGGGGTGTTCAACCTCTTGGAGGCGTACCTGGCCCTCGGCCTGATCGTCGGGATCGCGGGCCTCGGCGTGATCACGATGCGCAACGTCGTGGAGCGACGGCAGGAGACGGGCGCGCTTCGTGCCATCGGGTTCCGCAAGTCCATGGTGCTGAAGTCGTTCTTATTCGAACTCTCGTTCATCGCGTTGACGGGCATCGCGCTCGGGGTCGCGTTGGGCGTTGCCCTCTCGTATGACCTGTACCTCCGCTTCTTCGCCGAACAGGCCGCGTTCGTGATCCCGTGGGAACGGCTGCTCCTCCTGGGCGGGATCGCGTTCCTCGGGTCCGTCCTGGCGACGGCGAGTCCGGCGATCCGCGCCGCCCGCATGCCGCCGGCGGAGGCGCTCCGCTCGTTCGAATGATGCTACGGCCGGCGGGTGCGGCGGATCAGTACACGGCGGCTTTCTCGCGCCGTTCCAGCGCCTGGAGGCGGTACTGTTCCGGGTTGCGATCGAACTTCAGCTGGCATTCCTCGGAGCAGAAATAGTACGGCGTGCCGCGGTACCAGATCATCCAGTACGCGTTGTGCGCGTTGATCGGCTTCCCGCAGACCGGATCGAGCGCCACGGATGCCCCGCTCCGAGGGAGCCGAAGGCGCCCGTCGATATGAACGCTTCGAACCGCCATCTCCCGGGCTAGAAGACTTTGCCGGTCACGTAGACGGCAGGGCGTTCGGTGGAGATATCGATCTTGCCCTTCATGGCCCGGGCCCGGGTCACGTAAAGCTGGCTCACGAGGCGGAACGCCTGCTCGACGTTCTCCCCGGTCTTCGCGCTCGTCACGAGCCAATGGCATCCGATCGGCTCGCACACGTCGGCCGCGGCGGCCTCGACGCGCGCCAACGCGGCCACGTCCGACTTGTTGATCAAGACCACGGTCGGGACCTCGCCGCAGACGCTGCGCACCGCATCGTACCATTCCGTGAGCAGGTACACGGTCTCGAACCGCGTCCCGTCGGCCACGAGGAGCAAGGCTCCCAGGTTGTTGAAGAACGCCTCCTTCAGCAGCTCGCGGAAGCCCGGGTCTCCCATGATGTCCCAGACCGTCGCCCCGACCGTCATCGCGACGCCCGGGTGATCCGGATCCTCGATCTCGATGTGCTTCGACGACACCTTCGTGCCGAGCGTGTGAATGTACTCACCCTCGAACGTGTTCGAGAGGAACCTCCGGACGAGGGAGGTCTTCCCGACGCCGGGGTCGCCCGCGAGACAGACTTTGAACGTAACATCCGGGCGCGCCGGGCGCTCGGAGGCACCGGGCCGCATTGCACGCAGCGGTCCGTCGGTCGGGCCTATACGCTTTCGGACCGATTATCACGCATGCGAATTGGGCGACCGGCGCAACGTCCTCACCAGGCTGTCGAGGAAAGTCCGCAGGCGCGTCTCGACGTCGGCCACGCTCTCCCGGAACCCGTCCCACCGCGAGAGGGTGGATCCGTGCGCCTCCCGGAGGGTGGCCAGGAAGCCGGTCATCGAGTCCGGAAGGCTGCGGGGCCGCTCGCCCGTCGAGACGATGGCGAGGTACAGGAACGCGTCTTTCGCGATCGACACGTGTCGGTCGTCGACCTGCAGGCTCCGCAGTTCCCCGGGTCGACCGGATCCGGGTGTGAAGGAATCCTTCACGAACCTCGCAACGACCGTGAGCATCCCGGAGGTCGCGAGCTCGTCGCGCATCGCGCCCTCCCCGTGACCCGCGTGGGCGACGAGGCGACCGTCCTCGAGGATCAGGAAGGCATCGGTCGGGCGGAACGGAACGCGCAACGCGCGTCGGGCCACGAGCCAGATGGGGATGGCGAGGAGGGAGAGCAACGGGACCCAAACCGGCACGCCGAAAAACCCGGCCACGACCGCGGACGTCGTGAAGGAGAGGGCCATCGATGCGACGAGGGGGCTCTCCGTGGTGTTGGTCGTCGTGAGCGCGAGCCGCAACCGGATCGTCCCGATCGGCGCGGACGAAAGATCGGCGCCTGACGCCACCGTGATCCAGGACGAGCCGCCGTCTACGCTGTACGCGAGGGCCACGTCGGTGTTGGCGGGCCGGCTCGCGTTCATCGAGAGGACGCCCCAGGCCACGACGCCGGCCGGCGCGAAGGACTCGGTCGTCACGGATCCCGCGGCCGCGAGGCGCACGAATCCCACCCCGACGTCCAGGAGGCTCGGGGACTGGGTGTTCGGGGTGAAGAGCCATGCACGGTACTCGAGGTACCTCGACGCTGGCGAGACGACGGGCTGGCCGGACGTCGGGTAGGCGGCCGACCATGGACTCCAGGTGCCGTCCGGGACGGGCGAGTTCCCCGTGCGCGTTCGAACCTCGATTGAGGTTCCGAGCGGGACCGTCGCGTTCCACGCGATCGTCCCCCAGAAGCCTTGGCCCCCCGCGTCGAGGCTGCGGGACTCGAGCACGCCGACGGAACTGGGCGTCGTGAAGGTGACCGTCAGGCGGGGCCGCGACGTCACGTTCGTCGAATCACTGGAGTTGAAGAACTTCAGGCCGAGCGGGTTCCTCGCTTCGTCGTCGACCTGGCGGAGCAGCAGTCCTTGATTCGGGTTCGCACCGGACCACCAGGCCTCCACGGCCGTCGTCACGTTCCACGCGTACCAGCCCGGCACGTCGGTCACGCCGGAGAGAGCGTCCGCCGCAGCGGGGTCGAAGTCCCCACCTCCCGTGGCGTTGATGGTCGAGTTCCACTCGGTCACGCCATCTTCCAGGTCCCACGACGAGCCAAACTCTGTCCAAGGGCTCGTGATCCGATACGCGCCGATCGTCATGGAGTCGTTCGTCGCCGCGGCGTTCATGTAAAGGCGGAGTGTCGCTGATCGGACGGTGGCGTTCGAGGGCAGCGACGTGAGCGGGAACTCGACGATCGCGCGGGTCCAGACGTTCGCGCCCCAGAACCCGACCCACAGATCCGGATCGCCGCCGTAGTTGCTGTCCGCTTGAGCGGCCAGCAGGGTGTTGTCGGCCACGGCCGATGGCGAGTTCGACATGTCGATGGTCTGCAAGGGCCCCTGCATCGAGGTGTCTGCGATCCGGACGGTCCCCGGCTGACTACCGAGGTCGAGGTTCACGCGCGTGGGCGCCTGGCCGAAGTCCGCGGCGTTCGTGTCGACCAGGGAGCCCGAGAGCCAACCGAGGGAGGCCCCGCCCGGACCGAGGGTCGCGTATGAAAGGGTGTAGTTCGCCGGATTCGAGAACGTCCATTGCGCGAGCCCGTTGCCCGGTCCGGGGTGCGTGACCGCGGGATCCGCCCGGACGCCGGGCGCGATGGCGAGGAGGAAGACCGCGACGAGGACCAAGCCCGTTCGCATCATCCATCAGTTCGAGGGGCACGACGTAAAGGTTCCCGAGTCATTATCAGATGCGTCCGGAGTCGCCCGAGCGCCACGCGTTTATATCCCGACGCCTCATTCGCAGCGCCGTGGCGATGCGCGTCGGCGTGATCGGCGTCGGGGCGATGGGCCAGAACCACGCGCGCGTGTACGCCGAGATCGCAGACGTCGTCGGAATCGCGGACCCCGACGTCAAGGCGGGCGGGGCGGTCTCGAACCGGTTCAACGTGAGCTACTTCACGGATCACCGATCCCTCCTCAAGGAGGACCTCGACGCCGTGAGCGTGTGCGTCCCGACGCACCTGCATGCGGCGGTCGCCCGCGACGTCATCGCGTCGGGCACCGCCCTCCTCGTCGAGAAGCCGATGGCGGGCAACGTGCCGGAGGCGCAGGGGATCGTCGACGCGGCCCGGGACGCCCGCGTCGTGCTGGCGGTCGGACACATCGAGCGGCACAACCCCGCCATCGCGGCGATCAAGAAGGCGCTGGATGCGGGGCAGTACGGCGACCTCGTGACCGCGTCCGCCCGGCGCGTCAGCTCGTTCCCCGGCCGGGTGCGGGACGTCGGCGTCGTGATGGACCTCGGGGTGCACGACATCGACATCATGCGGTACCTCGTCGGCGGCCCGATCGAGAGCGTGTTCGCCCTCGGCGGACGGAAGATGCACGAGAAGTTCGAGGACCATGCGAACATCCTGCTCAAGTTCGCGAACGGAGTCAACGGCTTCGTCGAGGTGAACTGGCTCACGCCGATGAAGGTCCGCAGGCTCAGCCTGACGTGCCTGCAGAACTTCGTCGAGGTCGACTACACGGAGCAGTCCATCACGGTGAGCGCAAGCACCCTCGGGCCCCTCGATCCGTTCAACCTGTATCAGCTCCCGCTCGAACACCACTCCCAGCAGATCCACGTGCGGAAAGAGGAGCCGCTCAAGAGGGAATTGGAGGACTTCCTGGCGGCGGTGCGGGACAAGCGCGCCCCGCTCGTCACGGGCGAGGACGCCCTGGAGACGCTGCGCGTCGCGGAGGGGGCGACGGAGAGCCATCGCAAGGGGCAGGTCGTCAGGCTCCTCTGATGCGGTCGGGCGAGCGAGAATCAGAACTGACCTTTGCCGATCGCCCGGTAGACGAACCCGGCCTTCACGACCTCCGGGCCGTCGAACACGTTGCGTCCGTCGACGATGACGCGCCGCCGCATCCCGCGCCGCAACGACGCGAGAGACAGCTTGCGGTACGCGTCATGCGCCGTGACGATCGCGACGCAATCGGCCCCCTTGACCGCGGCTCCCAGGTCGCGCACGATCGTGTATCCGCGTTCCGATCGTGCGAACGGATCGTGGATCACCGCATCCGCGCCGCGACGTCGGAGCTCCTGCACCATCTCCTTGGCCGGCGTGTTCCGGGCGTCCTCCGTGTTCTCGCGGTATGCGAAGCCGAGCACGGCCACGCGGGCGCCCTTCAGCTTGCGGCCGGACGCCGCGAGCGCTTCTTCGACGAGCCGCGCCATCCGGAGCGGCATGAAGTCGTTGACCGCGCGGGCGGTCGGGATGAGCTCGGGCTTCGTCTGCACCGCCGGCCCGACGAGGAGCCATGGGTCCTTCGGGATGCAGTGGCCCCCGACGCCGGCGCCGGGCACGAGCATCATGCGGAACGGGCATGTGTTCACGAGCTCCCGCACCTCGTACGCGTTCACGCCGAGTTCCTCGGAGATCAGTGCGACCTCGTTCGCGAAGGCGATCTGCACGTCCCAGTACGCGTTCTCCGCCGTCTTGACGACCTCTGCGGTCGTCCAGTCCGTCGGATGGATCTCCGCTTTCACGAAGCGACGGTAGAAGGCGAGGCCCTTGCGCAGGCCAACCGGTTCGCTCGCGCCAAGGATGCGATGGAGGGTCGTCAGGTTCATCAGGAGCCTCCCCGCCGTGAGGCGCTCGGGGCAGTGGACGAGGTGGAAGTCACGGCCCGCCTTGCGTCGCGATGCGCGCTCAAGCGCCGGCCGGACGACCTTCGCCATCGTGCCCGGGGCGAGCGTCGATTCGATCGTCACGAGGGCGCCTTCCTTCATGAGCGGACCGATCGTCGCGAGCGCCATTCGGAGCGCCTTGTATTCCGGATCGTGGGTCGTGGGCTCGATCGGCGTCTCGACGCACACCGCGACGACGTCCGCATCCGCCGCGTCCGCGGGGTCGAGGGACGCGCGCAGACGTCCCTTCGCGACTTGGGCTTTCAGGAGGTCCGCGAGGCCCGGCTCGCGTCCGCGGAGGGGACTTCGGCCCGCGTTCACCGCCTCGACTTTCTCCGGGTCGATGTCGATCCCGACGACGGACGCGCGGGTCGCGGCGACCGCCGCGGCGAGCGGCACGCCGACGTAGCCGAGGCCCACCACGGCGACCTTCACATCCGCGCGCATGCGGCCCTGCCGGATAAAAGTTTCAGGGCTGTGCCAAAACACGAGAACGATTATATGTCGTCGCCCCGCTCCCACGGTCCGTGAAGATCGCGAGCGTCGTCGGCGCGCGACCGCAGTTCATCAAGGCCGCGCCCGTGAGCCGCGAAGTGCGGCAGCACAATGAGGAGATCCTCGTCCACACGGGCCAGCACTACGACGACAACATGTCCGACGTGTTCTTCGAGGTCCTCGACCTCCCGAGGCCGGACTACAACCTCGGAATCGGAGGCGGGAGCGCCGCCTGGCAGACGGCCGAGATGATCCGCGCGCTCGAGGGCGTGCTGGAGAAGGAGCGGCCGCAGTTCGTCCTCGTGTACGGCGACACGAACTCGACCCTTGCCGGAGCGATCGTCGCGTCGAAGACGGGCGTGCCCCTCGGACACGTCGAGGCGGGCCTCCGTTCCTACAACCGCGCAATGCCCGAGGAGATCAACCGGATCGTCGCGGACCAGCTGTCGACGCTCCTGTTCTGCCCGACGCAGACGGCGGTCGACAACCTCGCCCGCGAGGGGATCGAGCGGGGCGTGCACATGGTCGGGGACGTCATGTACGACATCGCCCTGCAGAGCGCCCAGGCCGCGCGGTCGCGCGATGTCTCGGCCCGGTTCGGCGTGACGCCGGGCGAGTACCTCCTGGCGACGGTGCACCGGCCGGGCAACGTGGACGACCGCGCGGTGCTCGAGGGCATCGTCCGCGCGTTCGGCCGCTCGCGTCGGCCGATCGTGTTCCCGGTCCATCCGAGGACGCGGAAGAACCTCGAGGCGTTCGGCCTCTGGGACACGCTCCGCGCCAGCGTCAAGGCCATCGAGCCGGTCGACTACCTCGACTTCATCGCGCTGCTGATGGGGGCGTCGAAGGTCCTCACGGATTCCGGCGGCGTCCAGAAGGAGGCGTACTTCTTCGGCGTCCCCTGCGTCACGCTCCGCGACGAGACGGAGTGGATCGAGACGGTGGAGGACGGCTGGAACGCGCTCGTCGGGACGGAGCCGGAGGACATCCTCGACGCGATCGAGAAGTTCAACCCCGCCGGGACGAAGTCCAAGTCGTTCGGGGACGGCCACGCCGCGGAGAAGATCGCGCGGATCCTCGACAAGTTCGTGTGACGCCCGCATCCGTTAAGCCGGGCACCGCCATCGCGATCGCCGTGGAGGCAGCCTCTCTCGTCGCGATCGGGGTCATCGTCTTCGCGACCGCGTACGCCTTCGCGCGGCGGGCGTTGGTCTCCCTCGTCTACGGCGTCGCGATCCTCGCCGTGTACGCGCTCGAGGTCGCGTCGGCGGGCGGGCCGTTCGTCCTCGCCTCGCCCGTGCTCGGGGACCTCGGGTTGCGGTTCGGTCCCGGCGTCTGGCCCGCGCCATGGACCTGGATCACGTTCGAGTTCGTGCACGGGTCGGAGACGCATGTCCTCCTGAACCTCCTCGGGCTCATCCTGATCTCGCCGGGGTTCGAGGAGCGGATCGGCGGCGTGCGCTGGGCCGTCCTCTTCTTCGCCGGCGGGGCCTTCGGAGCCGTGGTGTTCCTCGCGGTGCATGCGGGCGCGTCGACCGTCCTCGTCGGGGCGTCTGCGGGCATCCTGGCGGCGTTCGGCGCGTACGGCCGGCTGTTCCCGCGGGAGCGGGTCACGCTCTTCCTCCCGATCCCCGGGGTGCCGTCGCTGCCGATCGCGCAGGTCGTGCTCGGCTACCTCATCCTGGAGATGGCCTTGAGCCTGTTCGGCGCGCGGGGCATCGCATGGGAGGCCCACGTCGGCGGCATCGCGTTCGGCTTCGGGGCCGCTCCCGCGGTGATGCGCCTGCCGAGCCCCGGCCGGCGCGCGGCGCGGCTCCGTCCGATTGAGGGGCTGCGGGACCTCGCGACGACGCCGGAACTGCAACGGATCCTAGAGGAAGCAGAGCGGGCGGACCTGCCGGAGACTCGGGATGCGTGGATCGAGAAGTTCGTCGCGGGCGCGCGGTGTCCCCGGTGCGGCGGGCCGTTGCGGCGGCGATTCGGCCGGATCGCCAGTCCGTGCGGCTGGCGCCGGACGATCTGAGGCCACGAGGGCCCCGGGGGACCGGCCGAACTGGGCTAACATGTTAACCCACCGGATCCACGCGCTCCCAATCCGCGGCACCAGACATCGCTGCCGGTCGTCTCGGTACTTTCGCTCCCCTCCTGGAAAGGCTATTATATAGCCGCGATATATTGAAACATGGGTACGCTCATGATTGAACGCCACGACGGAGAGAGCGTGTTGTTATCCTACGACGCGACCGGTGCATCGCGAGCCTCGGCCGTCATCGTCTGCCGCATCATCTTCGGCCGGCGCCGCGAGGATGCGAACGGGGTCGTGCGCGAGGAGAAGGGGTTCATCCACCGCCCCGACGTCGTATGGATCGGCCAGAGCGTGTTCATCCTCCCGTCGCGGGATGGGGAAGAACTCGCCACGAAACTCGGGCGCCTCGGGGTGAGGGTGGCGATGGCCCCCGTGATGATCACACGGCCGGCCCTGGAACGATTCCGCAGGCCCGCGAGGTCCTAGGGCTAACATGTTAACCTGCGGCAGGCGGGCGGAGTGGCCTCGCGCCGCCCCGGACCGCAAACCCTTTCTCCAACGCGGTGTTCGACATGGTGATGGCAGCCCCGAGCGCCCTCGTCCTGACGTGCGGACAGTGCGGCAGCGAGGCCCCGCATCGCGTCCTGCGCGGCAAGATCGGCGGGGGCGACGAGATCGTGTTCGAGGGCGTCGTCAAGTGTTCCGCGTGCGGCTTCGTGTCGTCCGTCGTGACGCGGGAGCCGAAGCCGATTGACGTGCCGCTGGTGGTGTCGTGGCTCGACAAATCCGAAAAGACATCGCTCGAGTTCTCCCCTGACGAGGACGTCCATGTCGGCGAAGCGCTCGACCTCAGCGATTCGCGCATCTCGATCACCGCGATCGAGGCGGGAGGCCGGCGCGTCGATGGCGCAAAGGCGCGGGAGGTCGCGACGCTCTGGGCGAAGCGGATCGACCAGGTTCGCGTGAAGTTCAGCGTGAACAAGGGAAACCGAACCGTGCCACACGAGGTCCTCGCGGCCCCCGACGAGGAGTTCGAGGTCGGAGAGATCGTGGATCTTGGGAAGGACCGCGCCGTGGTGCACCACATCCGCACCCGCATCCGGACGATCCGCGACGGCCGGGTCCGCGCGGACGAGATCGTGCGGATGTACGGACGCGTCGTGCGCGAGCGGACGAGCCGATAGCCATCGGCCCGTCGCAACAAATATGCCGTCACCGATCATTGCGACCGAACGAAGCAGTTGGAGTGCCGATGGCCGCGCCGGAATTGGTGGTCGGGATTCTGCCCTCGGCCCGGATGAGAACGACGGATTACGACCTGATCGTGACCGATCGACGCCTCGTCGGGGCGAAGATCGGAACCCCCGGAATGGCACCCGCGGCGGGTTTCGTTCTGGGCGGGGTCGTCGGCTACTCGATCGGCCGCGGTCTGTCCCGTGGCCAAGCCGCCCAGCGCGCCCGATACGCCGGCCTTTCGATCGACCAGATCATTGGGTCGGACCGACAGAACTTTCACATCCCGATCGCATGGATCGAACGGGGGGAATTCACTGGAGGAATCAACATGTTGGTTACGCCTCGCTTGACCCTGTGGGTCTCCGGCCAAGGACTGACGTTCAAGTTCATGAACCACTACTGGGCGAAGGACAAGGCCGAGGTCCAGTACATTGCCGATGTCCTCGCGAAAATTCTGCCCGGTCGGATCACGTTCAAGGGGGTCGGTGGCCACAAACCGTTATAGTCCGGAGGCGTTTCGTCGCAACGGATGATCATTCTCCTCGGCGTCGGCCACGTCTTCGACATCGGCCCCGCGATCCGCGCGGAAATCCTTGCGCGCCGACCGCGCGTAGTCGCCCTCGAGCTGGATCCGGCCCGATACCACGCGCTGATGAGCCGCGAGCCCCGGGCCCGGGGCCTCTCGCCGCTCGCCCTGCTCGCGCAGTTCCAGATCCGGATCGCGAAGCAATACGGCGTCGAGGTCGGCGACGAAATGGTCGCGGCCGCGAGGGCGGCACAGGAGGTCGGGGGCGAGGTCGCGTTGATCGACCAGGACTCCCGCGCCGTGCTCGGCCGGGTGTGGCGGGAGATGTCGTTTCGGGAGCGGGTGCGGCTCCTGGCCTCCGCGCTCGGCGGACTCTTCACCCGGAAGGAGAAGGTCGAGGCGGAGCTCCAACGGTTCTACGCGGACGAACCTGGGTTCATCGAGGAGTTCGCGCGGGAGCTCCCGACGGCGAAGCGCATTTTGATTGACGACCGGGACGCACTGATGGCCTCGACGCTCCGGCAGCTCGCGGAGACGAAGGGCGACGTCGTCGCGGTCGTCGGCGAGGGCCACATCGACGGTCTGCGTCGCCACTTGGCGGGCGTGGCGGTCGACATTGTGCACCTTCAGGATCTGCGGTCCGCGCCGCGCGGACCGAATGCGAGCGCGAGCGTCACGGTTCATCTGTGACGATGGGGCAGCCGCGGGAACCAACGGGGCACGCGGGCCGAGTACGCGCGGTATGCGTCACCGAATCGGGACTCGAGGGTCCGCTCCTCGCGGAGCATCGCGAAGTGAACGGGCAGGGCGAGCAGGACGACGATCCCCACCGCGGACGCGGAACCGAGGAAAGCAGACAACCCGATGAGCGCCGCGGCGTGCGACATCGCGATCGGATTCCGCGTCCACGCGTACGGCCCGATCGTGACGAGGACCTCGGGCGGCGCCGTCGGGTTCGGGGTGCCGCGGCCGACCCGGACGAAGAGGGCGAAGCACCAACCGAGGCCCCCGACGCCAATCGCGAATAGGCCGAGGCCGAGCCAAGGGACCGGCGAGGGCCAGCCCGGGATGCCGAGCCAGCGGTCGACCAGCAAGCCGGCCCATGGAACCCCCAAATACAACAGGGCGAAGAGGACCGCCATCTCAGCCCAGGCCACGAGCCGACGCTTCATGGGCCACCGGACGGCGGGGAGGGTATTTGGGGGATTGGGCTAACATGTTAGCCCTGGCAGCCGTGGTTCGGGGACCTGCCGCGAACGCTTAAGGTCGCGCGGTCCTTCGCCACGGTCCGAAATGGCGGCCCCGGACGCGGCGAAAGAAGCGACGACGGCCTT